>ENA-OREC01001774-OREC01001774.1-marine-metagenome-genome-assembly--contig:-NODE-1774-length-11313-cov-14.032930_pt1 | contig 11313 bp, 4 predicted proteins | sample MGYA00248626_ERZ508543 | MGnify/ENA primary metagenome ERZ508543 (study PRJEB26211, sample SAMN05518279) | marine metagenome | isolation source: Puget Sound, Washington, USA | host: Bankia setacea... | reverse complement strand
TTTGTTTATATACGATAGCATCAACCAAAGCTTGTAACTATGCGTTTTTTTTCGAAATAGTTACATACACATACACAAATAAAACATGACTTGAGCAAGCGTAAACCATTCTCGTATCACGCGTAATCCCCGGAACTACTCTACCTATACCAACGTCAAAGTAACCTACTTGCAGTAATATGTATATACTAACGTGTAATAACTATAATTAAAATCAATACTTTGAAATCCAAGAAGTACGCGAGCGTTGTTCTGTGACAGGTTCATTGGCAGTGCAGTCATGATATGAATATTGACTGCAACTACAGGCAACTTTAAATTCATTACTCACTGTAAATTAAAATGACATTTTATAACGTTCATTGCTCGCATTGCTCAATAATTGAGATAATTAATTGTTATTAGATTGGAGTAGAATATTCGATTTTAACGTCGCGCTTAATGCATGTTTTAAGCATCATCTGAACGTGCTTAAGGTGTATTGTTAATCTTTGTTTTCGTGTGTGTGTTTTCAATTAAGTTACATATACGCACTGGTGGTAACAAAGTAACTCTACAATTTATCTGCACTTTGTCATCGGCATGCCACTATGGCATTCAAATGTATATATTCAATAAAATGGTTAAAATTAGTTTTTGTTCTCCGTTTCTATCTCAAAACATATCATTTATCCACTCAAAATAATTGCAATTAATTTTCAAAATCTACCAAACTAAAGTTAATATAAGTGTGCTTCCACGAATGTCAAATGTTCTAAGTTAATGTGATGTACATAACTTAACTAAGACACTATCTGGTTTGACACTTTTAGTAGATCGTGACACTTTTTTTCGATTGGCTGAAAGTCGTAATGGTTAAACTTTCCTAGTAACAGAAACATTGCCATGGTTGTGCATGTCCAAATAAGGCTTTGGCAGTAATCTGTTTATTAGCATAGTACTTCTAGTAACGCAATTTCGCATATCTGTCATAAACTCTGTGAACAGATCGTTTGTAATGCTGTTACTATCGTCATTTTGTCCGTTTATTTCCCTAAAGAGTCATCCCTATTTTATTCTAGGGTTTTATCAACTGCTAGCAGTAAAATCAAGTGTTGTCTATATGGTAACTGAGACGTGCTAATAGAGAGGAGCTTGCTTATAAAGGTTATGTAAAAAAATCGATTATAAATAATCCACGGTGAAGACAGTCTCTCACGTAACAAATTAGAAAGATTCCTGTGTAAGCGCGCATGGCTTGGAGTTCAAGAATTGTTTCATGTTTTCTAGGCATGATATGAACATCAAGAACTCTCTAATTTCACTGAGAATGATATGGACTTCAAGGACGTTCTATTTTCTCGAGCCAACGGCAATAACTACTTATCTAATTTGCATTTTGTTAACCAATCAAATACCTACTATGAACTCATGAAACAGTCCAGACAATTAACAAAGAACACGGCGCACCCATGGACAGACACACCTTTGTAATTGTTGCCATGCTATCTTTGATGAATTATTTTAAACCGTTCCCAACTGTACTCAACCATTTATAGTGGTATGTTATATAACATTTTCTCTTTGAAGAGGTGGTCTATAGAACATGTTTGTAATTGTAGTGGGACAATAGCGGTCATGAATAACATACCATAAGTAACTAACTAATACCTAATAACTACGTGTGACCGTGTGATCTGATACATACGTAGTCGCTGTGTATATACGTATAGTGAACTCAGATAACACACTGTTGTTGTTTCCACGTAAACATTAGACATGATTGTTTCTACAACTGTCTCAGATCACGAGATGAATGCCACAATGTCGTATATGACTATGGACTAGAATGCAGTTAAGCCAGTGTTGCGACCATCCATTTGTATTTACATCGACGTTTTTTATTAGAATACTATTACTATACTTTTTAAATAGTGTATATTTTGATATCTTATGACACGAACGATATAGCAGCCGTATAGCATAACGTGATACATTCAGTTTATACCTAAACATTGTCAGAAGATGGTCATGTATTGCATTCGAGTATCCAACACTAAGGGAACTAGATATATGTTGCCACAATATAAACTAATTAATGTCCAGCGTGTCCTTGACTTAGCGATGCGAGTCATATTATATTTATATCTTTAAAGTCTTTTATATATATGCACGAGTCATGCGTCTCATCGTATAGAAAAGGTGCCACGCGAATTCAAGTTATGACGGTAGTCAAATAGGGTATAGACAGTACCAGCTAACCAGCTTCAACAAGTAGCCTCGATAATAATAAGAATATTGCTGTCATTCAATACCACATTGAGATTGCATTGCAAAATTTCAAAATTTAAGACCGTTTCCCTTTCCAATGTTGTAACGTGATGATAATCTCCGAAACTATATATCTACATAGACACGGTTCAAAGTCACACATATGCCAATATAGTGTATATGGAAGATGTCTGATAGTCTATATGTACGATGTCACTCTTTTCCCACTATATTTACAAACTTTTCTGAACATCATGCCAAACACAAAACATCCAGGTATTGGCATGTGAGCTTGATAAGTGATAACCCCTCTTGTCATACCGATATTAACACCACGTCGCATAAGTACATTCCTACTACACCTGTGTTGGTAGGTAACAAGGAACGTTTTGTCATATCACACCACAAACACTAAATACGTATGTATTCCTTTCGAACATTGGAATACCACCCTGATTGCTATAAAACAAAAATATGAACGACATGACATTTATAAAGGTGGAAACATTATAAGCACGTCTTTATTTTTGTATATCATGTTGGCAATCGTGTATCAAGCTGTTTTGTAGAAACAAATATCAAGAGCATGGTGTGGGCTAACATAAACTACATCGTGACCTCCAATCAGAGACGGGGTTACAACAAAGGACGGAACACTCATGTTTTACTTTTAACAAATATTATCTAAATATCACGCTTTGTGACACAATGTCCCTGTATTTTTAAACCATTTATAAAAGTTAGGAGACGCTGTTAAAGAGTGTTCAGTTTAATCAATTTGAACTGAGTATTACACTCATTTTAATCATACATACGCCATGTGTAACAATGTCTTTTGATGTACAGTGCTTAAGTACGTTCAACACCATAACGTAACCTTACACTCCTAGATACATACACCATCTCAAACACCGCTATATGGTCTCATAGTTGTATGTGATGTTTACATTAAAGTAGTAACTGCACTTGTTAATGGAACGGACAACCTAAATCCAGTACGACGTGTCCAAACTATTGTATATTGGTTAACTAATCAATTGTGCAAACACCTAGTTCAGCCACATGTCTGTCATGTGAAAACAACGATCAAATAAAGGTATCGTCGATTGCTTATGTTGCTTTCAGCTTCCTTTGCCGTGACTGTGCATCAATACAGATAGGTTGACCCAATGTTAGATGGCTAGTACAAGGCATAACTATGATGCGAGGAAATGAACAGTCATAATTATTTTCCTCACCCAATGCAAGAAATTAAATAAAACTTGATCTCCACATTTACATGACTAGCTATTGATATTGGTTGTTTAAACATTCCGAGCAGTTCAACGTCTTTATTTGTTAACTAACACTATCAATTTCTAGCAATTTTAACAATATCCAGAGGGTTATTTTGCTCACAGTCGATTAATTGGCCAGCCAAACAGTTAAATCTAAGCATATTGACCATCTCATCCAAAATTTACTATAATACAACACTGTCAAATTTTCAAAGCGATACACGACCGGTAATGAATCAATATCAGTGTAGCTCTGGTTTTGAACTCTCGTTGTTTTTTTATCAATCAACATCAGCCAGTAGATTCCAAGCCCGGCCGTTAAAAGCCAAAGAATTATGTCAACGCCTGTATTTACTAGCTCTTAGACCACTCTCAGTTCTGTGCATAACACTAACTTCAAACGCGGACCATTTCATACATTTGCTATGATATCGACCCTCTCCACAATACCCGGCACGTTGGACAATAAACAACTCGGGCTCTATTGTCGTAAGTTTAATTCCAACCCCGGAGTCAGATGAAAACACTGATGTTTCTACTCCCACCTCCACTACAGCCTTGTTGTTGGACAAACGAAGTGAAATATGAAACAAGTGCGATCAATATATGAAAATGTCAACCGCGGATTCAAATGTGATAACAGATAACTAATGATAACAGATAACTAATGATAACAGATAACTAATGATAACAGATAACTAATGATAACAGATAACTAATCGTTACGACACTACTGGTAATAAAACATATTATATTAAAATATCTTGAAAGCTGCTTTGATAGCAATGACGTAAATGTCAGGAGTGAACTTTGAAATATAAGGCGCACCAGTTATTTCCAGCTTTATAATGAACAACCATCATATTAGGAAAGTCAAACCAAACAGTTGGAACCTTGATAGACATATGTGTGTAGTCTGTCCGAGGAGGAATACGCAATTCGCACACAAGCATGTTATCAAACGAAATTACAGGCTTATGTACTCTTTTAAGATCGTTGATTTTACTTTTCAAACATATATTGTTCTTCAACTAAAACAACGATACATCAATTGATTTGGAATTCGTGCCTGGTCTCAGCGTGTGATTCGCTAGAAGACCGTTAAATGAAAATGCATGCAATATAATCAAACACGCACGCACGAACACACACACCGCCTTGGAAGAACTAATTGATTCCATAAATGTAGATGTGGTGTTCCAGCAAGTAAGTTTTTTATCGAACTCGATACACCTTGTTATTGTTAATTAGTTTCATGATTAAATACTCTGCTTACGTCTATAGATCTTACAAAGTAATCAATATCGGAGAGCTTAAACAAAACGGTTTTAACATTATGTGCTTGAACAATTGAATGAAGACAGGCATTGTATCCTTTATCACCGATCGAAGTACACACCAAACAACAACACCCCATTGTAAGGCCAACGGGAATACAGGACCAATGACTAGATTGACACGTTCAACCTCATTGGAAGTATTTGAAACGTATCTTGCTGTGTATCTACATGTCTGATGGTAACCCTATCAAGTAGGATTGTGTCATATAGTCCTGCAGCTGCAAATAACTATCACTATATTATGTTTTGTATTCATTTGACTATATGTAGCCGTATATGACAAACGATTCTGAACCAGCCATTTTCTTTTCTTTCTTTCTATTGATAGAGCTTTCCTCTTCCGGTTTCTATACATCTTGGCCCTCGATACATTTACGTCGTATACAGACAGACACGTTACAAGGTACACTGTCAGATCATTGAGCCACAGTAAGATTTAACAGTAAGATCTAAGATTATCATGAACCGTTTGAAGCCCCGCTGTCTGAAACGAAGGGTCTAAGACATTTACAAAGAAGTTCCAGAGAAAGCCATGGTTAGAGCCGACTGAACTTCAACAAAAGCACTAGTTTCATTTAGCAGTAATACAATTCGCCTACAACTATAGTATGTTGCAGGAAGACCTTGATATATTTAATCCTTCTTCATAGATAAACCCTGGTATATGAACACCAGCATGGATAGGGCGATATTAATGTTAGTGATCGTTCAGTTGAAGCGTTGTCATGTCTGCCACACACATATTTGCTGTCACGTGGGTGGGTAAGTGGTACGTGCAAAGCAACCACTCTGATATATCTAGACAATTTTATTATCCATATTTGCGGTTATTGGAGAATTGACGGCAAACAGGTGCGTGCTCTTGTTTTAAGGTTTGTCACTGATATAACTGGGTTTACTGGAAAATGCATAAGATACCTTTATAAGCGTCTGTGTTTATGGTTTAAGGTACACGTGCTACACATTCGTTTTTAAATGACTTTCTTTTACTCTGTATCATCGGTCCTAGGACAATACATTGCTACTGCTATTATTCTAGGCCACAACTCATTAAAAACCTTGGACACTACTGACGCGTCTACTATGAGAGCTGCTTAAGTCAGATACCACAGTATTGATCCGAGAGATTTACTTCGTTTACTTACCTACTTACCATACACTTAACTTTGTCTCCTTGATCACACAGTCTTGCTACTAGTGTTATTACTGTTTTCTAAAATAGTATCGTGGTTACGAAGGATATATACTTACTATTTCACGTCCAATGAACTCAATATTGTCTATACTTATTTATTTATCTAGCATGATGTGCCCTTTTTACACAAAAATTGTTTTACTGTTTATTGACAACTGTAAGATGCCAAGCTGTTTAGCAATTGTTTAACGTATTTTGGACGGGTATATATGGAGTTCGGAACATGTTGTACTCAATGGGTACTTACAAGAGTTTTGGTGACAATGAATCACACACTGTTCAAACTATTCAAAGACAAATATCAGTAAAACACGCTCACAACCTTAGTCCTGTGTCTGATATAATTATGTAAAGACTAACTAATTAAGATGTACATGTTAACAAATTGGTATATAACTTTGACTGCGGATCTTAAGAACTTATTTAGTTGTTTCAATGGACATAATATACTTGTAATACAAATTGTTCCTTTATTGATATGACAGACACTGTTTCTCTACAAACGATATTCAAATACTGGAGCAGTAACGATTTATTTCCTTTTCTGCAGGTTTCCGAATGAGGTTTGGTAAGCATGACTCAATTTTCATGAAAAAAATCAAAAGCCACTGAAGTAAATTTAAATTGATATGCACTCTACTGTTATTGCCTGCACAATCAATTAAACGATATTTTTCTCGTCGATTAAGTTTTCAGTGGTACACATATTGAACCAGTTATAGGGCTAATAAGTTAAAGCAAATATGTAACGACACATACATGTAAGTGTGCAAGGTAACATGAACACAGAATTGTTATTAACCAAGCTCTGCAGGACGAACTTACTGTCAACGTCCGCCAATTTAGTATAACGCGTCTAGACCAGAAGTGTAAACTCATTTAACTTGGATACATGTACCTAGTATCACAGGACAAGTGAATTGTATATTTCATTTTTGTATAGACGGTTTGTAAAACGCATCAGTGCATACTTGTCGTTGTTGATTCGATTTAGAAATGGCCAAATATTCATGAACACACACTCACGATCATGTTTCTGGAACAGTTATTAGTTCTGGTCTTTTTTTTATTAGATTTACATATGGTCCGAGATTCATAAAAACACACTCACTCTCACGTTTCTGGAACAGTTTATTCTTTCTAACCGTTACAGATAGAGCTGTCATTCCCAGTCTACTTTATCGCCCTTAAGACATCTACCAAGCCACATACCAGTTTACCGTTACAAGGAACACCGGCGCACATTTAAGCCAGTGGATTGCATATAAGATCCTAGATTATCGCCAAGCTTGTTAATCTGAAACTGTCTGCAAAAAACGTTATTATGACATTTATCAAAGACGTTTCAAAACGAGCCAGTCAACATGTATGTATTTTATTTTGTACCAACTGAATAAAAACACCATATCATTGGATCTTTAAATAATAATATCTTCCTACTACATCTGTTGTACATGGCAGAGAGAAAGGAGACATTGGTATATCCATTCCTTCATTGTAGATACGTCTGGGTAATTAAAAATACAAGTGTGTCCTGTCTGTACTGGTGCAATATGGGTTATGTGGGCTGGTTAAATGTAAACTAGGAATACGGCTAGCACGTTGAGATATCTAGACAGGGCTGCTAACCTTTTGTGAATATAGAGTTGTTAATTCGTCGCGACTGTTAGCAATTCAATTAAACGGAAAGTTGAACCAAACGTGATTCTTAAGACACTGCTCTTGTATATCGTTTATACGTATTGCCGCTGCTGATCAACTACAACTTATTGTGTGTTAATGCAATATTTATATGAACAGTTGTAGTGTCCTACAAGTTTCTCATTGCCTTCTTTTTGAAAACCATTTACCTCATTTAAACGTATGCATCGTAGTCATAGAATAACACTAATGTATGTTTGTCAATAAAATAAAACTGTTCTTTGAAAGATAAGTTAACACAAAGTATATGTTCACGTTTAATTAATAATTACTGTTCTATCTTATGTAACACTCGTACAGCTGCTCCTGTGCTATCAATTTGTTAAGCCTTCTTCATCAGCCCAAAGACAGAGGATATGGTCTGCTACTGTGTTACCCCACAAATCAATTAAAACGTTGGACAGTGATGACGTGTTTGAGAGTCAGATACCACATTATCGATTCAAGAGACTAACTTTGCTGACTTACAGTAACAATATAGAGTCTGTCGAGAAGGAATTAGACTGACCTATCTTCAATTTACACTGTATAATTGTCTTTGTTTTCTGCCTCATGAATATAGTTTGTCAACTGTTCTGCATGAATTTACCCAAATCAGTGCTCTATCATCAACTTTCCTCCTGTAATTAGTTATATTTGCTGGGTATACTATTGAGAGCTACTATTATACATATTTATTTCCATCAACCTCATTTTCACGTACAGCATTATACCCGCTGTGATTTCTTTTGTTATGTTATACAGTAGCGTACTTGAGTTTGTCTATTTGAACTAGAATGTATAACCTGTCCTTGTTGAATCAGAAACTACCACTGATCACTGAACTGTTGATGGGTGATTTGTGCTTGTATGCATGTGAGAGGAACCACGGCACGTCTAATTTATTCTAAACTTGTGAGCTGTTCTGGACCGAGTCGTAACGTACAATACAATTCCATGTTTGTGACGTTTCGAGAGTTTATCCAGTTCTTCTATTTAGAACATCATCTTCGATTCCAACAACCTAATTTCAATGCATTCCGGTTCCACTATAAATGCAAAATCACTTCTAAGACCGACTTACTTCTGCGATCTATTCACTTTAAAGACCGATTCACTTTTAAGACCGACACACTATTAAATGTTTGGTAATTGGAAATGCACTGTCTAGACTACAGACTCGTTTGCGCTCTTCAAAATGATCTATCTCCCAACTAATAATCGGATAAATGGACTACACGTGACGTTTTGTTCAATTGTTTACTTTTATATTTTTGTCTCGATATATGTGTGTATGCGTATGTGCATCAACGTACTCGTAATCGATCCATAATTAATAGTACATGCGGTTTGTACATGTCATATATTTACTGAATATCTTTATAATTGTTTCAGTGGTAAATAAGATGAACACTTTGCTAGAAATAAAAGCAACACCAATTTACATTTATTAAAGCCACATACTACCGCCAGGATATTGCAGATAAAAAGGTGTTTACTTTGTAGTCGTATATATATAATTGCATGTGATCTTTAGTATTTTACTGGATGATAATTTGCTACCGGCGTTGATATTTTAGTTTAAGCTCTTCATTGATTGGCTAAATGTATTATTAGTTGCAAGTTCAATGCTAAAATGCAGACACAAACTGTTGTAATGTAAACACAAACACAAACGCTCGCTTTATTTTGCAACGTTTTTTTCTTATTATCAAAGGTTTAAGTGTCTTTTATTTGTGGTGTGGCTTTTAATATTTTTCTTTGAAACCGACTAGAGCACAACCTCTGCAGTTTCGATTTCTTCGTTGCCTTTACCTTGGATTCAGGACTTGTCATTACAGCTTCTTGATTACATGTAACATTCAAACGCCTCTAAAGTATATTGGTTTGCACTCTTTTGTTGTCTGCAAAAGACATTCAACGATTTGTGATAGTCGATAAAGTTTCCAGTGTGCATGTTGCCATTAAACATTTAAAGGGCAAATCCATTTAAGCTAATGGTTTTAAGACAAGTATCCTGTGAAAGTATGTAAAAAGGCCTTGGTAATAAATACAGTACTGACTCAGATATAGGAAACGCGAATACATGTTTAATCTTATCTTAGAGAAATGTATATGACACTGATGCGACTTTTAGCTTAATCAATGTATTGAGGGTATGTTTCTTGGTTCACGGCTGTTTTATTGATTTGTTTGTAAAATATAGCATGGACAAACATTTTAGATTCTAACAACATTGCACAGCTTAGTTCAATGACAGTTTATAACTGATATATTTCTATAATCTTTCAATGATTTAAAACATTTTTGAAATAAAGACCTTATTTCCGAAATGAAATGAGAACCTACTGCTGATTTTATATTTTATTATGGGTTTATATCGATGTTTTAATATTTTATTCATCTAATGTTCGCGTTGTATGAACTGTATAGCTGAAAGTGTTGCAGTAAGTAATCGAACATCTTTAAATACTGTATCGTTTCTAACAAAACACGGTTTATGTAGTCTTCTTAGGCTTTCAACAATTGGTTGATTTATTTTAAGAGTTACTTTTGTAGAATTTGACATTTGGCTTTAAAACTGCAGTAGCATCTTGTATTAACGTATATTTCTGGACCTTCGTTTCCAGTTCCTATTCTCTTTGTTTTCGTAGGGTCGTCATCTTCGGGTGCCGTAAAGCATTTATCATGACAGCCAATTCACAAGATACACTGTCAACCGATTTAGCCAGGGTATTAACACTAAGTTAGGAGATTTTCATGAAGCGGAAAGTCTAGAGAAGAGGTCCGTAGACATTTACAAAGAAGTTCCAGAACAAATCAGTCAACATAATTTCTTTTTCCTTTTTTTGTCAGGCTGAACATTAACAAAAGCGATAGGTACTGGGTAGAGAGATCTACGCACATCATTCTTTGTAAACTATAACCAAGCATTGAGAGATAATACACATTTGGGTCGATGTCCATGCTGGTGATTATAGAGTTTTGTATAATGGTTTTCTGTATGTGTTGTTCTCGATTAAAATATTTATTGACGTGGATAAGAAAACGTATTGGGATGTTTAGACTGTTCAAGCATTCGCTGCATATTGTTAATCGAGGACACTGTACTGTTGTTATGAAATAATGGAGAGTGTTGCAAGTTATACTGATTGACGGTGTCATCGCAATATGCTATAATACGGATTGTCAAACGATGAAACGAGTATTATTAAACAATGAAATGTATAGTGGTCATACACACTAACATTTCAATATACCGTATGACGTGTTAAGACTTACTGTAATTGACATAACTATTTGAACATAAAACAACCTTCTCACTATGTTAAGCAATCCTAATTAAATACTTATTGACACTTTATGGTATTCCATATCCCACGTTTGTTCAAGAAGACGAGAATTTGATTTTATTCCATTTAACGCCCTTGTACCTGCACCAATGTCTTCATTTGTTTCACCCTGCTTCATGTGCCTCTAGACAATATATACGACTGCTTCATGTGCCTCTAGACAATATATACGACTGCTTCATGTGCCTCTAGACAATATATACGACTGCTTCATGTGC
>ENA-OREC01001773-OREC01001773.1-marine-metagenome-genome-assembly--contig:-NODE-1773-length-11314-cov-11.258966_pt1 | contig 11314 bp, 8 predicted proteins | sample MGYA00248626_ERZ508543 | MGnify/ENA primary metagenome ERZ508543 (study PRJEB26211, sample SAMN05518279) | marine metagenome | isolation source: Puget Sound, Washington, USA | host: Bankia setacea... | reverse complement strand
ATCGTGACTGGAGTTCAGACGTGTGCTCTTCCGATCTACAAAAGACTTGGTTATACTCGTACATGTATTAAAAAACCTGCTGTGAGACATTGGTATGCGTGATTTACAAATCGATCTACTTGACAGATCATATACCCACACACGATCTACCCGGTATCCATAGCTACATTTTGTATAGCACGATAGACAAATACACGTGCGATTCCTTAGTTGAACACGTGACCTCTGATGACCACTAACCGCCCTTAAGTAGCACACTTATTTGAAATATACTAAAAGACAAACATTTCAGAAAAATAATTAATGCGAAAAAGATAGACATACTGTATGGACTCGTAACAACGCAATGTCCCTAACAACATAGCATATGGACACTTGGTAATGTGCAACACGCAAGAATATTGCAAAACCAACCAAGCATTATGAATGAATATTATTATAGTAATTTATTATTGTTGTTAAAGCATGTTGTTTTTGTTGTTAAACCATGTTGTATTGAGGGCCTTATGGAAGATAGATGTATATCTAATAAGCACTCTCGTTAATAAAGTCTTTATTATTATTATTATTTATTATACACATGTAGTTTTCTTCAAAGAATAACCAACGTGCTTTACTATTGCATTAACTTCCAAGAAAAAGTGAGAGTTTAATAAGAGAAGTATATGGCAATTAGAAGCTAAATGGAAAAGACGCTAACAACCGACCGTGGCTTCTTGCACTGGCTTAAGTTGTCCATCCACGTGAAAATTAGCATAACACACACATATTCGTTATTGGCCGATTTCCCTGTGTAATCTAAAAACTCGCTACACATGTGATGAACAACCATTATATTTATACATGAAGAACTGTACACAAATACCATGCAATAATACGGATCTACATCGAAAACATGCTTGTTTCGTAAACTGACAGTCATTATAGGCCTATATTTCACGATGTGTACACAGTATGTAATCTGCTACAAAATGCGTGCAATACTCATTTATTAACACCAACGTGTGACAATAGTCAATTGAATTAAAAACTAAATATGTCGTTAATTATTGCAGCTGCTGTGACCACTTTCTAGCTCACTGTCAGCCACTTGTCTACGGACTATTTTCAACTTTGTCATTCTCTTGAAACTCAAAGCGACGGTAAGTGACAATTCACAAGGTCTTGGACTAAAAATGCATTAATATCGAAAAACATAAACATGCTATAGGTGTGCAAAAGAACGTCATTTACAGGCATGTAATTAATAAATAATGTTCGTAAATAGTTCTAACGGCTCCGCGGTTAACGTCGTCACCATTTAAACGATGGGTGACCATAATTACAAATCGTATATAAACCGTCGCAAATATCAACATTACCCAACAGTTATTCATTAAGATTACAATGACAAACAAGTCGTCGAAGAAAAGTTTAGCTATTTAAACTAAAACGCATGTACATTTACAAAATACAAAAAGTGGCGGCGTTTCTCAGCATCAGACTTGTAATCTCTCAGGCACGAGTTCTGACCGTTTATACACATTGCTTAGTAATGGTTGGTTACAGGAACGGGTTCAAGGGTGATTTAAAAAAATAAGAAACAATGCATCTATCAAAATCCAGTTTACATGAATTATTGTAAACTGCAATAACGCGACATTGTACTGCACATATTATTGTCTAATAGTGTACATTGTAGTGATGTTGTCTGGTTCTTAACGATAAGTTTGATATGTTTGACTAAGAATCGCTAATCAATGAGTGATCATTCAAACGTTAACGAGGTTTGGAAATATGAATAACATATATTTGTAGAAACGTTTCACAAGTCCTATATTTGAACAAACAAGCGTGTATATAATTGACAAATCACCGATGTTTCTTCAAGGCTAGTAGTTATCTATGGCATTCAACTTAGTTTATGTAGCGTATAGTAAGTCATAAACTTGCTCTGACGGTCACGTGATTAATTCAACATTTTAAATTACCATATAAGGTAAAAATATTTACAAATAAATAAATCCTGTACATTAGTCGAATGTATGTTAAAAAGGCCAAGCAACTGATAAGTGTGGCAATATTGGTTTAACATCGCCTTTCTGCTAGTTTCATTTAGACTTTCATCACAAATCGTTACCATTAAGTACTACACGATGATAGTTACACGTTTAGCATTAAGACGAATTATAGAGGGGAAAACATCAAATTGTTCAGAATGCTGAGTCTGTCTAAATAAAAAGCCAATAAGACGCGTCCATTCTGAATCTCTTGGGGCAGAGTCTGATCTATGCAGGGTGTTCTCCTCAGGCTTAAAGTAGTTAACACATAACTCATGTTTAAGCCCTGATCATAACGCCATCTGCAGTGTCCTTGTTTGCAGTGTTACAAGTGATCTATCCTGTGCGATGTGCAGAATGTGACTCGTTTACCCTGTACAGTTGACAACTTGTATATTCTACCAACTTTGAGGGTTTCCTGACTAAATTTAACAGAAGATCTACACTAGACAGCTAAGGAAAGTTTGTAGAGCGATGTTTTATCTATTATAATGTGTTTTCAATGTATCAGTATTTTGGTAGGAACTAACTTAGTGCAAAGAGCAGTGTGTGAATTCTGCAAATTACGCGTATACTGTGCATTTGAATGTTATTGTTTTTTCCTTTACATAAAGTTTTCATTTTTTTAAACAAGAATCACTAATCAATAAGTAACAATTCGTACTTTCAAACAAACTTCAAACAAGTAACCAGTAAACAAGTGCATGCATTAACCATGGCCTTAAACTTGCGGTAGCGTGACCAGCTATGTACACAGCTCCTTAGTTGAGTGGTCTTCGTTCAATTTACCCTTCAGTCTGTACACACACACCCGTGTTGTGAGTTACGTAAACAGTTTGTCTAGGTTTGAACCCCTCAATTGTCGGCACCATGGATGAAGATGTAGCAGCACTGGTAGTGGATAACGGTTCGGGTATGTGCAAGGCAGGGTTCGCCGGGGATGACGCACCAAGAGCAGTGTTCCCTTCCATCGTCGGCAGACCAAGACATCAGGTAAGAACTTTAACTAACTGCACACAACTTTTAAAAGTACACATGTATATCTTTAAATATATCAGAATACAATACAATAAATATACAGATTAGCTATTGTAGTAAAACAAACAAATCAAAAATCAAAACATTTCTCCAAGGAAAGTTAGTGTCGGTTATTGTGTAAACTTGTCAATCTATACACGTGCTGAAGTGATATAAGAACAGGCTTATGTAGTGCGCAATCCACAAATATATTAACATCTTTTGTCGTTAAAACATACGAGTATTTCTAGAAAGGTGCATGCTATCATTAAGGTGGTTGTACATCCAGTTGAAATGTGCGCACCATACAATCGATGTCACCATTATTCACCACGCCTCAAAGATTTTTATGAGAGAGTATGTTTCTTTATTTTTTACTCGCATTCCTCAATCGAAAATCGTTTATTTACTCTTATGTGTAAGCATTTTAGACTTACAAATAGAACGACAAACTCGTATTTGGATCGTATGATATCGGTGTTTCAATGCTGTAGTACTTGTCAAAACGAAAGGCACCTCACTGGTAGTCAAAGGCACCTCTTCCTCTATAAGTTGGTCCAATATATTTTAGCCATAGTATTGAGTCGTCAACAATATGTAATGGGTATACTTGAGAAGAACAACACTCAAACTAACAAAACATAAACCTATGTGTATAGAAAACGGGGTCGCCTGTTTTGTTTTACCAATGTGTATTTCAACTTCATCATAATAGTACAGTGTCATTCGCTTGGGAAAAGTGGTTTATCAACGTGTACATTTGCATCAAAGCAATGCAAAACTTTGATTGACTAATAGTTTAATTAACAAACTACGTGTGAACTGACCGATACGCTTTAATATCCGTTCATGGAGATCACATGCGATTGTATACAGGTTAGACGACATGGGATATACACTGAGCGGAGCGTATGTATGGTCTGAGGATCCGTCATCGTGCCATCTAACCGATCTAAACCGTATGACCTTGTAGTTACACCTTGTATAGCGTGGGAATGTTGGCCTGACAGTAGCGAATATGTTTTGTTTCTAAATGTATTCAAAATAAAGTGTAACGAGGTACTCACCATAACTATGGTTAATTAAATATGTATCTTGTTCTAATCAGTTGGAATCTACCTTAAATATATGACACTACGTACATCATTTGTTACAACGAATTATCGATCAAACCTCTTGTGATGTACAAATGCATTACTTCGGTAAGAATGGATGCATGCATAAACTTTCCAGCTTAAAATGTCTCGCACCACCATCTTCCATAACCATACTTTAGGAATGGTCTGATATAAATTAACCAATAGGTATCGAAGGCCAGTCTTCATTGCACGCCCTCTCATACACTTTCATAAACTCTTGTCTTCACAGATAAGACTCCTGTGGTTTAAGTCCTCTGATTGGTTTAGACAGCTACATACGTCATATTTGCGGTTTAAGTCACCATACATGTCAATACACTAATAATTGTACATGTATCACACCTACTAGTCGTGTTAATGATATACAAACATCAATTGGTTGTGACGGATGCGCACCTCTAAATTATGTTTTAATGTTTTCAAAAAGGATGGTTATCAGCGAAAATGTCAAAATAAATATCTATGGAGTTTGTGCCAAAATATCCACGAATAACTAGATTTACAATTTAAAATTAAACAAGCATGTCAATAAATATTCTGGTTTCTTTCATGTCAAATCGTCCTACACAGGCCCAGTCAAATCTACTAGACCGGTATAATGTGTCGAGCAATAAATATTCATGCACTTGTTGTATATTTACAGGGTGTGATGGTTGGTATGGGCCAGAAGGACAGCTATGTTGGTGATGAAGCTCAATCCAAGAGAGGTATCCTCACGCTCAAGTACCCAATTGAACATGGTATCGTCACCAACTGGGACGATATGGAGAAGATCTGGCATCATACTTTCTACAACGAGCTCCGTGTGGCCCCAGAAGAGCACCCCGTCCTTCTTACTGAAGCCCCATTGAATCCCAAAGCCAACAGGGAAAAGATGACCCAGATCATGTTTGAGACCTTCAACTCCCCAGCTATGTACGTTGCCATCCAAGCTGTGTTGTCTCTGTACGCATCTGGACGTACCACTGGTATTGTCATGGACTCTGGTGATGGTGTCTCCCACACTGTCCCCATCTATGAAGGTTACGCTCTTCCCCACGCTATCATTCGGTTGGATTTAGCCGGAAGAGATCTCACAGATTACCTTATGAAAATTTTAACTGAACGCGGTTACTCATTCACCACGACAGCTGAGAGGGAAATTGTCAGAGACATCAAAGAAAAGTTGTGCTATGTTGCTCTCGATTTTGAACAAGAAATGCAGACAGCATCTTCCTCAAGCTCCCTTGAAAAGAGCTACGAGTTGCCCGACGGTCAGGTTATCACCATTGGTAACGAGAGGTTCAGGTGTCCAGAAACCATGTTCCAGCCGTCGTTCATTGGTATGGAATCCGCTGGTATCCATGAAACCACGTATAACAGTATCATGAAGTGCGACGTCGACATCCGTAAGGATCTGTACGCCAACACAGTCTTGTCCGGTGGTTCTACTATGTACCCAGGTATTGCTGACAGAATGCAGAAAGAAATCAGCTCTCTCGCTCCTCCAACGATGAAAATCAAGATCATTGCTCCACCAGAGAGAAAATACTCTGTTTGGATTGGTGGTTCCATCTTGGCTTCTTTGTCCACCTTCCAACAGATGTGGATCAGCAAACAGGAGTATGACGAGTCCGGCCCATCCATTGTACACAGAAAATGCTTCTAAATATTACCAAGGACTTTGGCATTCTGTTAATGTTCAACACGTGTTAACGTTCATTTAGTGTTTTGATACTTGCAATGCATACATATTTATGTATGTCTACATGCTAGTGATTTATACAATAAAATGTGTCTAATAAACGTGTAGTTACTTTTTCATGTGTTATAAAAGGCTTATAAATATTAGTTTTGTTTGTCAGGCAGGATCGCCCAGTACGTGTACGCACGCGTGTATACACGCACTCATTAAACACGCTCGTCACCACATGCTCACCAACATGCACACACACCGTGATCATAATCTCCATATTCATTCTCAATGTGAGCCTAAAGCAACACAATCGAACGGAGCTTTGTTTGTTTTCAACATTACTGAGTCGCCCAGTGTCACACAAATCGAATGAAAATGTATACAATTGTGTTTGCTCCACAGACAGCAGTGATAACAAAAAACAATTACTGTTTTACAAGTTTGGATTTAAAATGTACAGTATTCTCTCTCAAAGATGCATGTAGCTTGTTCAGTAGGCCTATTTCTACTATAGTTGACGACGTTCGAAATAAAACGATTGTGCACAATGCAACGTCACTCGTTCTGGTTTTCAGATCGGTGTTGTTGTTTGTGGTTGTTCTTTGTTGTTGTGTGTGTATGGGTTGCTTGTACATTGCGCATACAAAGACTGCATCCATTCCTCTAGGAACGCATCTCCTCTTTTCCAAACAGTTCGACTCACAGATATAAAGAATGCATCATGGTTTGACTGCATTTCAGTTTATATATAAGGCAACGCGTTGTCTGGCTTATAGCAGGATAGTAATAGGTAGCGAGAAGTAACACCACTTTTGTCCCCCTTAGTGTCTTCTTTTTCACATGTTTAATCCACATTTCATAAATTCCGAAATGCACTTCCAGAACTGCTAAACGTACCCTTTTTACAATAATAAAACAACACAATTGAATTTTTTTGGGGGATCATATTTTACATTATAGGAAATACAATGCTGAATTAAAGAGGCTAAGCAAAGCATAACACAACCGAGTTATAACGTTTCTAAAATGATGTTTGCATTTATTTCGGCGATTTCATATTTGTACTTATTACTAAGTTGTAACACAATACTAGAAACTTATGTTTTTAAGTTTCGTGTATCTATAAGATGACATTGCACCAAAAGGTCAGACAAAATTGGCTAGACTACTTCTGTTTATATAAAGTGTTTAGCAAAGCATAACAGATTAAGCCTACATTTTGTTTCCAATTTGAAGAAAAACAACTGTTTAATAGCAAGTTGTTGTGTTTTTCTTAGAAAGAAAGGTATACATGTTATCAATCTAAACACCAAAAGCAATATGTGTCGCCGTACTAATTTTATATGCAATATGATTTCATATAGATATATTCCAAAAATTGATTTAACATCACTACAGTTCATGCAAATAAAAGCTGTATCACCATTAATATGCAATATTAGTGTAATACAAACTAGTATAAATCTTAGAACAGTGGAACCCCTCTAAACCGGAACCTCAGTAAACCGGAATTCCCTCGAAACCGGACAAATATCTAGGTCCCGATTTTTCAGCTTCTATTTTCATTGTATAAACATCCATGTAAACCGGAACCCCTCTAATACGGAAATCGGACAAGCTTTCTATTATTTCTAAACGATGTCAACACTATTCTACCCCTCTAAACCGAACAATATTTGTTGTCACCTGAATTGTTTTGACAATACATATGTTGATACAACTACACAAGGTTTTCACACCCGTGACCACTTGTGGCTTCATTCAGATACGATCTCTAAGGTGCATGTTTACATTATGGCGGTGCGCATGCAATTTAAGACAACGTAATACACGACTAACCGATTAACAGCAAGAAAATGACACGTTTGCAAACTTAATTAGCGATTTCGAGGTGCGGGCTACATACATAATACGGTGCTACAGCGTCAAAATCAAGATAATGAATGACCAAGATATATATACTCTTTAGCTGAGCGACTTTTTCCTGCCATGGCCGAATACGGCTTTGCTTGCCATGTGTGATTTTCGGCTGAAAACATGACCAGCAAACACGATCAGCTGATTTCAGCCGTCAGAGCGTTGTTAAGTATAGTAAAGTACGTCGTATGCGATATACACCGCATACAAACAAGACACACAACGGCATTCATTTGTGTTAATTAAGCAGATTGTCTTTTAAATTTTGCTTTCAACTGGTACCACGGTAGCTCAATGCGTCGGACAAACGGTCAGTCTAGTATTCAAAATACCGGTACATTACTTCAACAACTTCTTATAGTTTATAAGAAAATGCAAACAATTGAGTAGAGCAATGTTTTATTCTTGAAAGGCATAATGCATAGGAAGCATGAACGTATGATTTTCCCCAACGTTGATGGTTTCGTAGACCAAACAAACTGAAAGTCAACACACTTATAAACGAACTAGATCTAAATAGATCCCTCAAAAGTACTTTAGTATCTTAAACTATATTGAAAGCAGAATTCTTGGTCGATTATAGTGATTGAGAATAGCTCACATACGAATGCACGCAGACTTCTGACATCGCGAAAACATATGACAATTCGAAATGACACCCGCGATCGTTGTTTTGATTGAAATGATTGTGTCAAAACATGTAATATGTCCAAATACATCGAGTATGAAAGGTTAAAGATATTAGTCCGGAAAATTACTCAACCATTTCCTAAAACCCCTCTGCATGTATACTGTAATAATAGAAACAATGTCAAGACATATATAATGATGCAGCTTTACACCTTAAGGTTAGACCATTTTGAACTATACGCGGCTGTTCTAATAAAGCTTGAACACGCAACAGTCCGTTTCAGTTAACTCCTTACAATGACAATGGCCGTTTACAGTTGTATGAACTTTAGAATGACAATGGGCGTTTACAGTTGTATGTCCTGTAGAATGACAATGACCGTTTACAGTTGTATGAGCTTTAGAATGACAATGGGCGTTTACTGTTGTATGCCCTGTAGAATGACAATTATGGCCGTTTACAGTTGTATGAACTGTAGAATGACAATTATGGCCGTTTACAGTTGTATGAACTGTAGAATGACAATTATGGCCGTTTACAGGTGTATGCCCTGTAGAATGACAATTATGGCCGTTTACAGTTGTATGAACTGTAGAATGACAATGGCCGTTTACAGTTGTATGAACTTTAGAATGACAATGGCCTTTTACAGTTGTATCAACTTTTGAAAGACAATAAATGATGAATATGTTGTCTAGACAGCATTTTCACCACCTGTAAGAGCTGCAGTTTGTACACGCCCAAGAAAGTTAGGTGAAATAGACCACCAACATGTATTTAATGGTAAAAAGGTGAGCAACTTACCCTGATAAGAGTTCACAGTTGACATTTATTTTCTTAAATATATCCCTAGCGAGTTTGAAAATTAATAATGTTGCTATCTTTGCATCATTTTCATGTTTTCCTCAGACCTTTTTTTCACTGCAGTACCAAACTTCGAGTGTTAACGGTACATAGGCAGGAATAAACAACGTATTAGTGTTGGTTATATTCATTTTCAACCATGACTATGACAAATACGAGAATGTTTAATCAAAGTTATGTGATTTTTTACATTACATTCCTGTAACTGAATTGCATTTCCCGAGTGTTCGTTATTTCGCAAATGAAAACAATCGCTCTTGTACGATTATTTCCACGTCTATGTCCACCAAACTTGGCATGTAAATTCTTTAGTGAACATTCAAAAATATGTGCACATTCGATGTGACATAAAATTAAGGAGTTATTTGATTTTCAAGATTACATTCCTGTACCTAAATTACATTTCCCTAGCCCGATTTCATTCGAAAATGTTTTAAATAATCGTTCAAAATCACGTATTACGTTATCAATATCCACACAACTTAACATATATCTTCTATAGTGCATATTGCAAAACATATATAAAAACAAAAATAACATAAACTAAAAAAATAGAGGTTTTCCAAACTGAATATAAAGTAATCGCTCTGAAACATTTATTACGTGTATAGGTCAATATCCAGATTCCTGGGCCAACGGTATAATAACGCCTGTTTATAAGAAAGGTGATGTAAATGATGCCAAGAACTATCTGGGAATAACTTTGATTAATATACTGGCTAAAATTTATTCTCAAATACTTCTGAATAGACTTTCAAAATGGTCAAACAAGTATGACAACATCGATAACAAGCAATTTAGATTCCAGAAAGGCAAATCTATCACAGATTGTATTTTTCTATTGCACTCAATTATTAGTAAAGTACTGAATTCAGGTAAAACAATATATTGCATATTTATTCATTATATGCTTTGTTTCGATAAAATCAATCGTTCATTTTTATTTCAGAAACTCTTAAAAGAACATGTCAGCACAAAGTCTGTTAACGCAATAAAGTCAATGTATGCCGTTGTTAGATCCTGTGTTAGGTACAACAATCACCATTCTGACTTCTTTGAATCTCATATCGGTCTCAAGCAAGGTGACCCAAGTTCTCCTTTGTTATTTATGTTCTTTGTAAATGACCTTTCTCTGAATATTAATACCGACTTAGATGACATTTTTACACTGAACGAAATAAAATACTTTTTACTCCTATACGCAGACGATCAGGCACTATTCGCCAAGTCTCCGACTGCGTTACAATCAATGATAAACGATCTGGTTAACTATTGTGATACTTGGGGTTTAACGATTAACACTCAGAAAACAAAGGTAATGATTTTTGAAAAAGGTCGCCCAGCTAGACATGATTTTTATATTTATAACACAGCTATAGAGGCAGTAAACGCGTTCAAATATCTGGGTATTAACTTTTTTAAAAACGGCAGCTGGTATCGTAGCCAAAAAAAATAATAATCCCAACATGCCGCGCGCGCACTTAATGGTTTGTATAATATTCTGAATAACATTGAACTACCCGTAGAACAAAAAATTAAACTATTTGATACTCTTGTAGGATCCATTTTAAATTTTGGCGCGGAAATTTGGGGCACCCATAATGCAACTGACGTAGAACTGTTACATACAAAGTTTATTCGCTCTATACTACGCGTTAAACGTTCCACTAACTTGAATGCACTTCATCATAGTAAAATATTGGATAAACTTATTAAACTCCAGGATACTTCATTAGTCAAGCAATCATATTTATTCCTTAAATCGGACGCAGACATTGGTAGATCTTATAGCGGAACATTCCTTTTAACATATTTCATTGCCCCATATAAGTATTTACATTAAAATATATCAATTTAACAAAGTATATGGCAAAGGGATCGGGCTACAAGTTCGTAAACTTAGTTACAGCCCTCCCCCTAAATGACAAAAATGGTACTCCCAGATTAAGAACTCATCTACAAAGTTACTGTATCTTCAAACATAACTATAACACTGAAATATATTTATCTTGTATCAAAGAATCTAAATATC
>ENA-OREC01001772-OREC01001772.1-marine-metagenome-genome-assembly--contig:-NODE-1772-length-11317-cov-12.773221_pt1 | contig 11317 bp, 3 predicted proteins | sample MGYA00248626_ERZ508543 | MGnify/ENA primary metagenome ERZ508543 (study PRJEB26211, sample SAMN05518279) | marine metagenome | isolation source: Puget Sound, Washington, USA | host: Bankia setacea... | reverse complement strand
CCCCCAAAAAAACCACAACAACAACAGACATATAGAAATAAGATAAATTATTTAAAAGCACTACATGTATCATTTACCTGTACATTAACCCTTACCTAATGTCTGTTACATGTACTATAAATTCAACCAATATATTTGATATGTTGTCTTCATCAAAACATGACTAACAGCTCGAGCAGTGAGAGCGAAAGGGTCTTAAGCGCTATTGAATAAAGAAGCAGATAGAACCTTTTCGCGTTCACCCTCTCAAACTGCTTTACTCTACTTTACGAGTCCATCTGCATCGAAACCATCCGTTCTGTAGATCTATCCCAGAAACAGGTTTTTGTCATACCCGCCACTGTTGGCAATCGGACAGACTTAATCTCAAAAGTTTTATGTTGTAGACATCCAGGATCAGTTGAATTTCGCATTTTGAAGATAAAATTGTGCTTCAAATATCAACATTCTTATACCCATATCTGCATTACGGTCCCTTATCTGACTGAAATGTGATTTTTTTTAGTTTTCCTGTAGATTTGGTAAATGTATATATTCCCATGAAACCTGAAATCTAGTTTGCGGCCATAAATCTTGCCCGCGTCAAATATATATCCAAATTTATGGTAAACTTTTTAATGCTGATTTTTCACCGTAACCCAGTTTGAGAAATCAACGATAATCTCTCAGCCGGGGAATTTACCAGCATATCGAAACAACTGGTCTTTGTGCAGTACAGATTCTGTTATCTTTCTAAACATTTTTTCTCTCAAGATTTTAGCATCCATAAAACATGTGCACAACTCAACATGATAATTTTTCTCCGTTTGTTTATTTAGGTTTTAACTCTAAGTTTACTCATCAGGAAACCTGCCACAGATCTAAATATAAACAAAGATGTCATTGTATGTCTTAAGTCATAAAAACAATTATTATTTGAATTATCATCATTACCTAATTTATGTTCTGACTTTATTTAAGGCACTGAGCATAAATGGAGAAAAAAATAACACAAACGTCTTCAATTAATCATTTTACGTTATTTTACTTTGAAAAAGCAACGATTTTTCAGATAGCAATCAAAGCAGGTTTTAATCCAAGGAAGAATACTTACAAATATAATTAAAAAGGCATAGAATCGCTCAAATTAAGTACAATGTACCATTTAAAGGAGATTTTCCAAGACGTCTTTGTTGTAATTTGGAACAAATGGGGCCCATTTCATATCATTATTTTTTATAATATAAATGTATGGTTTAAGACTCAGTGGTCTGTACCAAGAGAGGAAATGTGCAGCAGGTCTTCCCACAAGCCTATCCTGTACAAATCTAAGCATATAACATTACCAGCACATTTACAGTCAAGGTTCAAAGTTCAATAATGACTCAATTTCACACAATTTTTAAAAGCAAGTGTTTCTGCTAAGGTGCAAGTTGAATGAATTTATGATTTTTACATGTATATATTCAAAAAAAGGTTGCATAGATCAGATTATCATTGTTTACAAAAAATACACCCATCAACCTACCATTCCCCCACTCCCGACCCCATGATCGCAAAATTAGGTATACTGGCCAATTACCAAACTTCTAGTTAATTACCTACTTATCGGATAATTCTAGTTTGAGGTTTCCATGAGAATTTGTCAAAGTCTTGAAATAGAAACAGAATATGAATCTAAGAGTCACTAGACTTATCCTGTACGATGTAAATTCTTTATAATAAGTCTTTCATTCTGCACAACAGAACTTATAACTTGTTCAAGTAGCCAATCAAGCTTGTAACTAGCGCCCATAATTATAAACGTTTTAAGTTTAAGTGCAAAACAGTTATGGTTTGGCTGTCAGACATTAAAAACATATGCCTCAAAGAATTACTTCGAATGATTTAACATTACACAGGTATTTTACAACACCAACTTTCATCTTTAATTATCCCAATTCTCAATATAAATGGGAAAACTTTCAAACACCATATGTTCCTTCTCCACTACGGCATATTTACAGATATTGCTTTTAAACATTTAGACGGCATAATGAATTTGAACAATTTAGATGCACCTTGTTGCCATGGAAACGTAATTGTTGATGCATTGCTTATGATGGGAAGGAAGCTTGAAATCATTATGCAATATTGATAGCCGTGCTGCCATATTTGCTGAAGCTATCTGCCGTGTCCCGTTGTTTAAACAACCACCGATTTTCACTTCATTTTATGTAACATGAAAAATAAATACAGTTCTGTGTGTTAATTGGTTGGTTATGAGGTTTTTATGCTACGTGCACATGATTAATTCATTAGAAAGCTCGAACTGACTATGGCATCGATAGAGTTAACTATAAATTTTAATGGCATCGACTTTCTATAAACAAACAGTTAAAAACAACTTGCAATGATTTGCCACAATGCATTTTTCTACAGCCACTATGACAAAGAGAACTTCATTTTGCCAGCAGTGGAATCAAACTAAATAATTCATGTTTATCATACACCAAGAAAAAAATACGTCATAAACTGTGTGTGCAAGAGTTGTCACAATTTTTATTTTTCCTGTCGAAGTCTTTTTCTGCTGTTTGTTGGTTTGTTTCAAAGCCATTTTGTTGGCAAATAAATCATTGACATTTGAATTTTTTATGATAAACATTAATTTGACAAAGCTATTTACAGGCATTTGCATTTTATGGTTTTTGTCTTTCCTAGAATTCATTAAAAAAAATAGTGTCCTATATGCAAATATTTATGAATTCGCAGTATTCTACTGTTTTTAAACATCCATCGATATAACATAAAATTTTACAATATCTGTTCACTGTAAACCTGTGTTTTATTTGTTATTTGTTTTTTATTAAAATGTTAACATATTTATTGATTAACAGTGGTAAATTGTGGTATTGAGAAAACCGTAACAGGAGTGTTTCAACTTTAATTTGGTTTTGAAAAATAGTTATTGGCATCTTAGTTTAACTGAATTTTTAATTAATAACGACTAGAATTATGAACTAAAATAGTGTGTGTGTGTGTGTTTTAGGAGGGGGGGGAGGAGTTAAATTAGCACAGCATTGGTTTTGGTGTGGATGATATTCAATGAAGCAGATTATTTGACATAATTTACCTCAATTTAGTTTAGTTTGAAATCATGTTCACATCCTGGAATCAACCAGTACTAAGCAATGAGGGAAATGTTTCTTACTTGGTTAAACAACAAAGCCTTTGATGGAGTTCGAACTCACAACTGACCAATTATGAGTGAGACATGTTACTCACTTTGCAATGTTAGTTTTTGGTTAGGTCAATGCGATTTTCAGTACTTCTACTTGTATATAATATGGTTGTCAGTAAACCTTACCTTGCTCCTGTACATCTAAACCAGTACTAGGCTATAGTTTTTTGTACTAGCTGACAACTTTACAATTAGCGTTAATCAGGGTTCAGCAGTTAATAAGCAAACAAAAACCGTCATAAGTATAGTTTGTGGTCCCACCTAGGTTATGTTTTCAACGCTCAGCTGACCAATCAAAACTCTCCATCAGCAAATCTGATAAATGTGCACGTTTACCTATATAAAACAGTGACATAAAAGCATACATATGTAAGTAATTTGAAATACCTTGATTCAGTATTGGAACTACTCACAGAGAAAGCTTCTAAACTGAAGGCACTATATCTATAATGTGTTTCCCAGACTTAACAGTGAAGCATAAAGATTAAAAGAGTGGTACTTCATATTTCTCTATGTATGTATATATATATATAGATAGATCTACATGTAGGTCAAATAGTTTACATATTCTATCTAGTTCTTTGACTAATTAGGTGTACAATTAAGATAAATCCACATTATTATCGAGTTATATGTAAAAGTCATCTAGATGTTATTTAAAAGAAAACTTGTTATCTACTGTAAGTTATGTTATATATATACATGAATAGAAAACTTCTCTAAATTGTGATTACACTGACTGTCTTGTTTTATTACTTAAAAAATGGCACACTGTTCAAACAAAGTACATGTAATATGAGGAATACATGCATTTCAAAGAACCAAAATGTTAAAGTTGCACTTTTTTTCGCAATTAATTTCATAAAAAAATAGTTTAAGAAATTAGCATACATATATTATAATAAATGCTTCTAATGAAGGAATCTTTGTTGAGTTTGAAAGGAAAAAACAATACAACCTTGGTTTTCCTACTTTCAAATTGCCTGCAAGTACTAAAATCTTTTAAGACTCACCCATTAAATATTATTTTTTGACTATTTCAGTATATGATTATTAGGATATAGGATCGATTTCAGTTATCTATATATTCCACAAGTGGGTTATTTCATAAGTACTGTGGTGCTATGAAGTACAGATGAATATGTACATTTTTGATTTTGAGCGAAAGTCCATCTTTAATCAAAGAAACTTGTTATTGTGTCCTTTTAAAATCTCACTTGTGTTTAGCATAATAAAACACACACCTGAACATATGAACTCATTTAGCAATAAATCAACATGTTTTAGGATTAACGGATTAACCATATTTTATGAGTCTTTTATATTTAAATGGAATTAGATCTATGTTTAGAGGAGACCATTACACACACGTGAAAGTGAACGGGATTAAATATATCATTACACATATAGATGTCCAGTTATATGAATGTAACTAGTATATACATGTATAACAAGCATTGGATGTATCTGATTTGTTTCTCTTCTGGTTAGATAGCTGTACATATTAGATCTCGCTTGACTTTTTAAAAAAAACAATAGTTCACACAATCGATCATGTTACTTGTATCATCACTTACTCTAGGACGATATAGATTGTTAGGACAAAATAGTTTGAAACCATTTACATATGTAGTCTCAAAACATAGCTTACAATAGCTTTGGTTAGCTATGGCCCTAGTTACGAGTGTTGTGTTAAAATTGAAGTTTTCTACTGATGAATAAAATTCCAGAAGATCGTTTAAAACAAAGAACACACTATAACATCTCTAGGAAAACCAGGATAATTGTTCGCACTAATGTATTGTGTAATAAAACGTATATACCTACAAAGAAAACGCTAATTTCACGGAACGTTCACCAAATCTATGAGAATATTCCATCTCTCAATCTACATGATAAATCAAACCTGAGCTGACAAGAGCTGGGTCGAGTCACGCTGATTATTGCGTTTAATACGACACCATGCCAACAGATACATGCTTAAAGTTGTAACAATCCCTGAACACAAAGACTGCAACACAATTTCAGATAAGTTTGCTATAATTTACTCACCACTTTCGAGTATAAAAATCCGTCAACAGTTGGGCAATGTATTTTACAGACAACACAACAAACTCTGAGTCTAGTGGAAGCTTTGCGTTTAACTGATACTGATCATTCCAGTGCTAGCTTCTGGCTGCAGCAGACGACTTTGGAATAATGGAAGAGGCGTTATCCAAGCGAGTGACGGCCGCGTTCTATGGAATTCATCGCAAAATCAATATAATGTAATGAACAAATATTTAGCAACTTGCATGATCCGCAAACAGTGCTTGGCAATGGACGACGGGCGACGAGCAGAAATATTAATTCTCTGATAATAGAATAATGAGCTTAATTTACGTTTAGGAGTAAACATCGACCAGAACAGCTGAGACAGATTTCAGCTAGAATAACAAATTCAGTGAAGTCACCATTAAGATGGGACGAACAAGCCTTAGAACTCGCAGGTTTGCGTTTTTAGATGGATCTGAACTGACACCTTTAGGTTCCACATGCAGGCGAACATCTGTACATCTCAAACAGATACGGTACAAACACGGTTATATTTGGTCACATGCATTTTGTCGTTTGAATAGATTCGTGCTACTTGATCTGCATACACTATATTATGTAGTGAAGTTCGACTTTTAAGAAGACAAAGAGCGTTCACATGTTGTGCAGATTAATTCAAGAATAATTAGAAATTTTAGAGAGAGAAATCAGTTTTATTCACTTAAAAAATAAAACATGTACAAGTAGATCTCGAGCTATATATAGAATGACCAATATATGTGTAATAGATGTAGGCACTATTGTTATTATCTCTGACCATTCACGACATTAGGCCTACTAGGTACACTTTAAAATAAGGCATCATTTGTATCAGTTTCGAATCCATTCAAAGGTAGATGTATCGGTTTCAGCAACTGATAAACAAAATATGGCCCAGTGTACTAACGAACTACGAGGCTGAGACTGAAAACTGAAAACAAATCTGATATTGGACGTATGATGGGGTTTTTCAAATAAAGTAATATCTGATGTCTGTAATATGACAAGTTTTGCATTGAAGCGTAGCCCATCTCTACATGCCTCATTGTAGGCCTCAGTCCAGATATCGTCTGCCACACCGAGAACTATTCTAGATAAAATGGTTATAACTTATCGATCATCTGTAAACTTTATAAAAATCACTCACCAGTCTACCGGAAGCACAGTCAACCGGAAACGATGGAATCCGTGTACTTGCAGACGGTAACAGAAAACAGAGCCCATATATCTAGATTTGAACGCTGGTTGTATCATGGTATCCCATATGTATATGCAAGTCATGACAACGTTCTGTTATAAAGGCCTACTTTGAAATATTGGAAATGAATTTGAATTAGTTGAAGTGCAGCCATTTTCCAATTTTACCTGTAATGACATATTGATAGCATTCACATGTTCTCGAGATGTGACTTGATTGTTCATGTTACTGCCGCTGTTGATCAGGCTACTGATTGGGTGATAGTATCCATAGCTATTAAAGTAATGGGAGTGATTGTTGAACATTTGAAGTTTTTGTCACAGTAAAAATGCCATAGCTTTTGGGGTAATTTTTTTCTGGTCGTCAAAATTGATTAAACCCTGGATATAGATTAAGATTTAACTATTGTTGATTCAAGAGGAAACACGTAACGAAGGCTTATCAGTGGTATCTTTTAGTTTCATTTTATTTTTGACAAACGTTAGGTTTTTGTTTTTTTAGTTTGTCAACTTAAAGAGGGGAAACTAGTTACTGTTTTTGGCTCATTGCTCGGTCATCATCTGCGTCATGTACGTTCAACAATATAACAACACTGGTAACTAGTGATTGGTCATTGCATTTTCTATTTGCGCATGCGCTAGTTCAAATTATCTGACCATGTGCTTGTGAAGACGAACCTTCAAGTGCAATATTATCCTCGAATGTCAAAATATTTAAGTATCGGTAAAAAATGACACACAACTCGAGCGTTAGATCCACATAATCTCCTGGGTTGTTTTCTCCAAATATTTAATATAGATCTACAGTACATGTTTGTAGCTGTGAATACGAGCAACATTAAAACGTTTCTATTTTATAAAGAAACTTAGTGTGTATGTACAAAGGTGAAACAACATTGACTTCTGAAAAGCAAACATTTCAAGTTGTTCTTACATAGCACCACTACCCGGGTTATATTTTGTTCAGTCTGCTTCCATCAGGCAGAAGGTATATACATGTGTTAAGAACTACTTCGGAAAATGGACAGAGCGTCAACGTTGCCATTTTTTCCTGGTTTCGGAATTTTCTTGCCTGTCAAACAACATTACTTCTGCTTGTCTGCAATTTCCCGCCGATGCATTATACGAGATTAGGCGTGGACTATGTTTTACAGGAATAATATCCGAAGTAGGATTACAGTGCGGCTTATTTTGTAAATCCATGGTAATTGAAGGAATATATAATCATCAGTATTACGTATAGCATAGATTAGAACATGTCGTTTTTAAATCATCGTTGGCTTAACCTGTCTTGGAAAGTATGATATGCAACTAGAAATTTATCTGCAGGATTCAGTTGTTTCTTAATCTCATAGCGATGGGTTTTTTTATAGCAAGGGCGAACGCTATGAATTTATACGCACACGCGCACGAACGAACGCACGCAAGCATACATGTACCTTTTAGCATTCAGTTTATGTTCTGCGACTCATTAATTGATTGCAGAACAACGAGAACCCCTTTCCTGTTAACAACCAGTACTAAGAGTGGCATACAACCCAGAGATGGTGCATATTTGTTGTGCCATTATCAATCGACCTTTAATGTCTGACTCCTTTTTTATTAAAACAATGATTTCTCAACGTTAGGTCATCAGTCAATACGCTCACATTGTTGTACTTTCTTTCTACAGCCGCGATAGACAGACTGTTCATTTTGCGTCGCTTTTTGTGGCCACTTTCTTTAATCACGTTTATTGACTTGTATTGGCTGAAGGTTTGCCCCCGGTCTGCTAGATGGAATAAGAGATTAAATAAATTTTCTCGCACTTAAGGAAATTGTTGCTCTCCAAACAGCGCCAGAAACATAGAGGAATCAAGATATTACGTTTTGGTCGCCTTGATCGAGGAATCTTACCACTGGACACCTTGTTTTTTTCTTTGGGTTTGAGATGTTTTTTAAGATAGACTAATATTGATAGGCAAAACAAGTCTGGTAAAGAAAAGTACATCCTTTGTTTAAAATAATTGCAAAAGTGTTCAATTATTGTGACAGTGCTGTACAGTATCTTTCCAGTTATAGTGATAAAGCTTTTAATACGACGTTGGTCTGTCGGAGTTAAATTGCCAGTAAAATCTCAAACGCAATCACGCAACACGCTTTATTTGAGAGTAAACTCATTATTAAATCGGACGGTTTCGTGTGACCACAACAAAATCTTGACCAGCTATATTGAATAACAATAAGAAATGTATCAAATAACATTAAAATGATCTGTTAAGGACCAAAAATGGCTGATCTTTATAATCGAAACAGTCTTACTTTCGAATAGATTTTAAATAGCAACATTTCCCTATATGAAGTTGACGGTTTTAGACGAAAGACCCATCGGATCCAATCCATTGAGTGTGTATACACGCAGGCTTCCACAATTCAGAGATCAATAGGGATTTGTCGAAAACTGCCATGCTCTCGGTCCTTTAATCCCTTTTCCCCCAGGAAACAGATCTACTTGTGGAGATTCTCCTCTTTCTCTCCACCCTCCTCCTTCCTCCACACTCATCTCCCCTTCTCTTCCCCGAATTAACCTTGGGAGACATGCTCATATAAAAAACAACATAACATGTTAGAAAAAAGGTCTTTTAACAACAGACGTTCGTGTAATACAACTATATTTGTTTAAGATTAAATTCTTACCCTTCAACTTTTGTTTTGTTTTGAACTATCTGATCATATTGCACCCAGTCTGTCTGTATTAGTTCTGATCTTAATTAATGTTATACTCAGATCGCATTAACTATACTGCATTTAGTCGTGTTTCGTATTGATTGTAGATTAAACTTAATTCATTCATCACTCGCATCCGTCAATCTTGTCAGACAATGGAGGTAGCACGTTTGCAGCCTTGGCAGGTTAAAACGAAGTCATTTGCCTGAGGTGCGTTTGATGGCGAGGACCAGTGTGTGTCTTTCCTGCTCAAGCGTTTGTCTCAAGTTAATAATAATAATAATAATAATAATAATAATAATAATAATAATTATAATACATGTACTAACTTTATTTTCCGAAGGTAACTTTTAAGTTTTACATGTACACATACGCAGATAAATCTTATTAAAAAAAAGGTTAACCGATTGGTTCTATTACCTCAAGTGTCGTGGTCTTTTGAAATTTTCTATTGAATACTTACCCAAAATATAATGACTTCAGTGCAAATACAAGAACCTTTCTTTAACGTTTTTATAAAATACCACGCAGTTTAATACCGTAGTCTGTTAGTAACCCCTGTACTATTAGGACTATTTGATAGGATGCCTGTGGATGATGTTTTAACATGCATGTATTGGAGTCGTGGAAAATGCTTACACTAAACGTTGTCACAGAGTACAGTATTGGTTCGTATTAACACATCCATTAAGCCTATTTCATTTACAATACCCCTCGGTTTAAAAATTACGACACTGACAGATACCACCGTTACGTTTGTTACTAATATATCGAATTTCGTTATATCGAATTGTGTTATATCAAGAAATAGTCACACCACAGAACGAGTAACATGATTAGAATCTCACTTATCGTGGTCACAGTAGTCAAGTTTACTGTTAGTGCGATGGACAGCGGTTGGACACACGTGGTTTCAGGCTAAACTCTATTGATTCTAGATATACTGTCAATTCAAACCACCCATGTATAAAACCTAGTAAACCGATTATTGTAGAACCACGTGCTATTAAGAGAAAACTGATTAATCAGATTTATTAATTAGGATCAGAGGGGAAAATGTGTACATGTCATTATTTAGCACTTAAGGTGTTCCATGAATATCGGGTAGTGTGCGTAAGCATGTGCCACACACGTGACATCCGTTTGGTTTGAGAGGTAAGGTTGTTTTTTCAAGTGAGGCAAATGTTTTTGTTTTTTTTTGTTTTTTGTTTTATTATTTATTTATTTATTTAATTTTATTTTGTATTATAGGCTTGGTCGGGGGGTTGCATCGCATACAAGGGTTGCTAACATTAACCCTTGCATGAACAACCAAACCAGTACTAAGTCGTTATTTGCACGTTATCAACATCTTTACCTTGAACTATTGAATCCATAGACGAGCACTCTTGGTCCAGTGTTCAACAACGATCCCGAGGTTACCACCGAGCTATTCTGACAGGGTTCTAATCAATACCGGACGGCTATGGTTGGCTATTTTGGACGGCATACCTTAAGTTCGAATGTACTCATGATGTAGTCCCTGGTGACATGTCCCTTAAGTTAAATATATCCGATCCGGTGAATGCATTATCTTGTGTGTTGGTCTGTTCTAGCGTTTGGTACCAGTGTCTACGTTACAAACTAAAACCGAACTTATACTGAGACTGAGATCTGCAAGTGAAGATGTGACCGGCTCTAGGAAACATAACGTCAAACAATAGAATGCAATGCAATGCAATGCAATACAATACAATACAATACAATGCAGTACAATACAGTACAATACAGTACAGTACAGCACAGCACAGCACAGCACAATACAATACAATGCAGTACAATACAATACAATGCAGTACAATACAATACAATGCAGTACAATACAGTACAGTTCAGTACAGCACAGCACAGCACAGCACAGCACAGCACAGCACAATACAATACAATACAATGCAGTACAATACAATGCAGTACAATACAGTACAGCACAGCACAGCACAGCACAGCACAGCACAATACAATACAATACAATGCAGTACAATACAATACAATACAGTACAATACAGTACAGTTCAGTACAGCACAGCACAGCACAGCAGAACACAATACAATACAATACAGTACAGTACAATACAATACAATGTAGTACAATACAGTACAGTT
>ENA-OREC01001771-OREC01001771.1-marine-metagenome-genome-assembly--contig:-NODE-1771-length-11320-cov-12.753536_pt1 | contig 11320 bp, 5 predicted proteins | sample MGYA00248626_ERZ508543 | MGnify/ENA primary metagenome ERZ508543 (study PRJEB26211, sample SAMN05518279) | marine metagenome | isolation source: Puget Sound, Washington, USA | host: Bankia setacea... | reverse complement strand
AACGGATTCGAGCGTGATTTACATAAGCAAGCATTGCTTGTTTCACAATCGAACTAAAATAAATTAGTATAAACTAACTGTCCCTTTGTTCATTGTCCAACTACATCCACCAAGGAATGTACACTGATATAAAAAGGAAATAACAACTTCAACTTATTATAATTGTACATGTACCCGTTGGCGTACGTACCAATAATTTTGTATTGTACGCCTCACTTGCTATAGTACTGTTTACAACAACTAATCATTACCTGTAATAGTGACGTGTTCCCCTTCCGTGACTCTTAACATACCTTTGGTGCTTGAATTATTTATCAATCACAATATATAAAACGTGGTTACAAAAAGCCAAAGCTCTGTTCAATATTTGATTATAGAGGTATTGCATGCCCGAGAGCACCTTTCTATTTTTATTGTCCCGGCAATAGAACTACTTCTTCTATGTCCGGTTATCGTTGCTATAATAGAATGAGTTTGTGATAGGTGGAGTTACACTATTTGTTTAAAAGATGTTCTCTTCATGTACATTGTTTACGGACATATGAATGCTTTCATTGTATTAGTTTCTACATTGTACCATTCACAGCTAGACGGTTAGTGTAGACATCGTTGTGTAAGTGTGTAGTGTTCAGATAATAAATATCACATGCTAGAAGTATCGGTGTTCATGTCGAATTCATATAATTGAATATTGATATGTTATAGTTAGGGATTGTGTTGTATTAGTCGCACACGTGTAGACTTTTACCAATGTCAGCTAACTATACTATCAAGTAATGTTCTTATTTCTCATTATGACAAATCGAAATTGAATGATATGTCTCGTGTTACCTTCACTTCCGGTGTTGCTATTCTGGGTGTGTACTCGCTCAACTCTGTAATGTGTTACGATTGTATTGAAGGTAGATTCGGTTAAATCGTTTATTGTTATGCGTATTTTGTCTCATCCGAAATAGAAGTGATTTCTCCCGTCACGAGAAACTTCATACACTTAACTAGAATATTAACTGGAATGTTACATCGGAAATAATGGAAACAATACACTACTATGGTGTAACAAGCGCATTCATCCGTACACACAAGTCACACCAATCAATGGACGCACTGTAATGTTGGGATAAGGTAAATACAAATTATGGATGAAGTTACACTGCTGAAGCGTAGACTATCCAACGATGACTATTATCTCCTAGACAAACACCAACAAGTAACCATATTCAGGCTTCGCAAGTGACACAATAGTCATATAGCACACCTGCATTAAATCCACATAACCACACTAGCCACGTGCCATGGTACACCATACGACAGAGCATATGCCTGTCCAACGATGCATCTGTGCTAGAACATCAAAGGACAGTTCTGTGACCAGCAGTTACAAATCTATAGAGAAAGCTGTACCAAAACATGGAAGAATGTATTAAGCCGGTGTCCTTTATCGTTGTGATCGGGCCACTAATATAGAGATTTATAAAAGCAAAGAAGACTTGTTGCAATTTGATGCCAAAATAACACCTAGAGTGATAATAAATTAACCGTATGTGTGTCTACATTCAGCAACGTTGGATTGTGTCATTAAACTGTAATTGTATCGACATACTATGCTGTATTCTCGGTATCATAGCAATACGTTCATTGGACAAAACGTTAGTCCCGAAATAATAAGATGTTTCTATGGGGTATGTGGGTACATAAGCTTGTCGGTATGTTGTTGTTAAACCCTGAACGTTGCCTGATAAACTACAATCAGGAGATAGTAAGATACAACGAGTTAGGAGTGTTGATATATATGGTGATGCCAGACGAAAATATAGACACTCACAACTCATTTACGTACAAATTAACTATTTATTTATTTACACGTTTTGACAAAGTAGAGGTATGTTCCTTTGTTAGATGAGGCTTGGTATATGCGTGACAGTAGCGATAACAAGTGTTTTAATATGCATGGTAGGTAATAATGTAACATGACACTGGGTTTTATTGTCTCCAATGTTATATAACGGTGTGGTTATACCTCTCTCAAGTTGACAGAGGACAAATTACTCTTGATCAATTAAAACTACATAACGGGTTCCAGATATAGTTTACTGCCAAGGGGACATTAAGGTTTAATGCACAGCCTATGTTCCATTCGTTACTATTGTAGTGTTCAATATCAAACGGTTGTAGGTTTATAATCCAAACAGGTGCTCCAAGAAACAAATGTATATACAACATGAAACTCTTCTCTTTAAAGTTGGATGCATCAAGTGTGTTGTACCAATATACATGTAGTTGCCGATGTACACATTAGAGTCTATACGTGCTTGCTTAAATGTCTTCCATTACAACGATACTTAACTATCAAAACTATCAATCAGTGTACATTAAGGTAGATAACAATTAGGTAGATAACACTTTTTTTCAAAAGATGACGTCATTTGGCAACATACGACGTTGTTTGGCAACCACTGTCCTTGTTCTGCGTTAAACATCATTCATTTTCTTTTTTCTTTTGTAGGTTGACACTCACGTCTAGCAGGACACTTGTTTCCGAACACTGCAAACAAAAATCATAGTTGTAAAACAGCTAGTAAACGTAAACGTCACATTCCGAAAAACTTCATAAAAAATCATTTATAGTAAAATAGCGGAAAAACTCTCCGGTCGTACCCCTTTTGTTCCTTTTTATTGTAAATTTAATACAGAACGCAGTTCGAGAATGAAATAGGGGTTCATCGACTCTAAAATAAGTTATAACGTTTGAAAGTGCCGTCGTTGACGTCGAAAACGATCTCGCAAATCAGTTAAACATTAGCTACACGAATATAGAAGAGAAAATTAAAAAACAAATATATGCCTAGTATAGCATAGATAATTTTTCTGCTGAGTCCATCAACATCAAAACATATATCAAAACATAAAAAATACACCCCGAACAATTAAATGAATGACGTTTGACGCACCGCAATGTTTACAGAGAGTGGTTGCTAAGCAACGTCGTTTGTCGAATTATCGATGGCTTTGTAAGTGAAGTCTCGTTAAAATGGGAATTATTTTAGATTTTCAGCCCCTTTACGTGACGTACGTATCCCTGTACACTTGTTTAAATATATAACATCCAACATTAGCGTATGTATGTCTCCATGGTAAAGAGAAAGAGAAATTGCGTGAAAAAATAAGGGAAACTATTAAAACGGATTTGCTCATCTTAACCGATACGTTGCAAGTTACTTATGTTACCCATTGTAGTGCACATTTGTTTTTTTCTGATGTACAAAAGAATGTATTGACCGTATATCACAGTGGTTTGACTATTGACTCAGTCAGGAACTACAAATATCTAGTTTAGAAAGTATGTATACTTGTATGTATATATATGTATTTTCAGTATAGGGTTTTCCCCTAAAATAAATCGTTATTATTCATGCATTAACAATACTGTTTTGTGTTTTCCAGGTGATGCTTCTCGCTGGTCGTCCTGGTGGAAGTACAGGGGTATTTCCGGTCCTACAATGTGGGGTAACATGAACAGCGAATGGTACATGTGTAATAAGGGTCGCAACCAGTCCCCTATTGACATCGACCCTGATATTCTACTGTTTGATCCATCTCTAAAACACATCAGCATTGAAGATCACGAGGTAAGTCGACTTCCGGTAGAATATAACATGCTGTGAATGTAACAACCGGTTTCAATGCAAGATTTGGCTTAACACCTCAGGTTTCTCTATTTAAATACAAATGTACAACGTATTGTGATTACTTTGGTTGTTGTGGTCTCCAGGTTATAGAAACGTAGCAACATCTAAAGGCGGCTCAACATATTTTGAGGGGAAACTCATAATAGCCACACAGACACAAATACAAACACATGTATTGCACCAGGAGTATTCAACTTTAGAACTATCATTAGAGTTTGGTGTTTCGATCAGGGTCTTACAGGTGCTGTAAATATTCCAAATGAACTTCTCTTCCAACATTGAGGTCCAAGTAGTTCATTAACTTCCACAAGTGTAACATACTGTACAGGTATTTCATAAACAAATGTTCTAATTAGTTAACAGGTACAATGATAAACAACGGTGTTGACCTGACTATCGAGGTGAATATTTCCGCTACAAGACCTGTCAACTTCACCCTCGGGCCGCTGTCCTACAAATATACCGTGTCACAAATCAAGTTCCACTTTGGTAGCAGAAATGGCGCAGGGTCCGAACATTCTGTAAACAAACAGTACTTTGAAGGAGAGGTAAGTGGGTTGTTAACTATTCTAGAAATATAAGTGTGTAGAACATAGTCGAAAATGCTTGTTAAGACAGCTGTCGAGAAAGAACATGTAAATCGCTGGTTCGAGATTGAAATGTAGTGTAGTGGTGTCTGACAGATGATTATCTTTCACAAAAAAAAACGTATTTAAAGTATGTCAAGACTGTAGATTTGATATAACTACATAACATGACAAACTTAAGATTTAAGTTAATAAATGCTGCTATATTCATTAAATGACACTTTTTTCCAACCATTTACTGATTGTACAGCAGCAGTATGTTACACATGTGTCATGGTTAATTATTCTATAACAATTCACCTTCTGTGTTTCTTTCCTTTCAGATGCAAATAGTAGCCTACAATTCAGATGTTTATCCGAATTTAACACAAGCTCAAAAAGCACCAAGAGGTGTTGCTATATTGTCAGTCTTTTTGCAGGTAAGTTGTGTACATTAGTTGGTTCTTATAATACGTGAGTGTATAATAAAAGTGTCAAAGGATCGAATTGTAAAATAACAACAATAACACTAATATCAGTTCTGTAAAGTGGTAAAGATTAAAGAAATACCTCGGGCCTCTGTCAGTTCGGTTATATGTGTATGTATGAACAATTACAGAACTTGTATATTATATTATAGATAATGCTATTACATGTAGTGTAACTAATACATTTAACAATAGCGTTAGTGCTATATCTAGTATAAACTAGCACGCTGTACAAAGTTGTCCAACGCATGTCAAATGTTAAACTTATCAAAACAAGGACATAACATGCATTATATAAAACATGCTGAACCATTATGTATAATTGGTTGTCTTTTCAATGATAATTATTCAGACTGACTTGTTATGTTTTCCTTAAATCAAATTTCGAATGGCATATGGAAATACGGTAGTTTTTTTGCTGACCTAGTGTTTTGTTCTTGTTTTAAATGGCATGAAATTAAACAAAATGTCTTCAGATTTCTGAGACAATAATAAAACCTTCCTCCTGAAAATTCAATTTACATAACAAGTTTCTGCGATGCATCAATTACGGTAGTATTGCATGTCATAATCAAATTGTGTTCTTCTCTGAAACTGTAACATATTTAAAACACGCACAATACAAGCATATAAAGCATTTCATACGAAATAAATTCTAAAAAAAGTGAATGCTGTAAATGTATTTCTTTATTCCGACCAGTAACCTAATATTACATATAAGAAGGGGAATGAAGGGTGCCCTAGTAAGGCTATTGGAATATCTTTAACATGACGCCAATCTTAAAGTACAAGTACAAGAGGTTTTATTAATCTCAGTGATCATACCCGCCCCTGTATTTGCTTTCAATGGTTTTGTATCACACTCGACCGTTCTGAATGCATTGCCTAGATTAAAAGCAAACTCAAATTATGCAATGGCTTTATGACGTCACATTTGTATGTTACCTAAAGGCCTAACTACACAAACCATTATGTCCCTAGATTATCTTTTTGTATCATGCCATATGCGGAGATTTAACATCTGAAATCATGTCGCTTGTTTTTTTATGTACGAATATTTATTTATAGTAAACATTAGAAGGATAAGAGTTCTTTATGGTTAGAGTCAAGCCAAACTTAATCGTAGTTTGTGTATTAAAGTATGGACTATCATATGGAACAGCTTTATAATTGTTTCACATTTCTCTTTCAGAATGGACGAGAGTCGAATCAGTATTTAAACCATTTAACAAATCTAAGCCAGCTGGTTGCATTCAGAGGTACGTATATGGATCAGGATGTGTCCATGTAGGTGATAGTGCATGGTCATTACAAACCATCACATGTGCATACCAATGAGCGATCATGGCTTTTATACAATTCAAATCCTTCAATAATATAGAATTACAGAAAGCAATGTACCACCGTTTACTAATAAAAATAGTTACTACCTTGTGTGGTATGCTCATGTTTTCTGAGATAATTAGGTAAGGAATGTATTCATAAGTAAATCCCACATGACTTTAATAATTTGTTTATACCAAATATGCGACGACTCTATGGTACCTTCAGTTGTTTAAGTTTGTATAATTTGTATTTTCAGGTCAACAGGTGCGTGTTAAGAAGCTACGTCTGTTGTCATTGCTACCAGATATAACCAACTATATAACATACGAAGGATCTTTGACACAGCCTGGTTGCTATGAGACAGTCACGTGGATTATTCTTAATAGACCAATCATAATAACGCAAGAACAGGTCAGTGTCCGCGTAGAGCTCGTGCTTAATATGTAATCCCATTGGGTGGTCTAATGACTCTACTCCCTATCACACGACTATGTTAAACTAATCTTTTCGAATGACAGCCACACTTTTTTAAGAGTCCTCGTGTTAGAATTGCACAATATTAATAATTCACAACAAAACAAACTACTTCAATAGTGTACAATGTCTACATCAACTCCTAGCGAAAGCAGCATGTATTATTGCAGCAGTATACATGATGTAGACATAAAAGTCTGGGACATAAAGAAACACAAATGGAAGATATTGTCTTCTATACATTTACTAGATTGATTTGTGTTTGTACGAATCTCTTATGGCGATTAAGTTACTCGTAAACTTGCTATACCCGTCGAAACGTCCTATGTCTCTCCTCTGCTGCATGAGTCGTACCTTTGATCATAAACCAAACGTTATGGACGTGAGAAAACAACAATTCCATAAAGCTTCTCTCATATCACTTTTGCCGACAGAAACAATTTGCTTAAAAGCGATATAATGGTTAGTGGTGATGAGTTACTGGTGAATATCGGATACGAGCTTCCTGAAATCAGTTTTGAAACGGTCTCAGCTATAAAAATGGCCCATGAAAGATAGTATAGGGTGGTAATCATGAGTGATTGTTAGGGCAGTCCAGAGATTGTTGGACATCAGCTAACTAAGTGATTCAAACTCCAGTTAGATTTTACAATTTTTCATTTAGTTCATAGCATTATTATTATTAGCATGGTATGTATCAGTTTAAGAAACAAACACTGTGAACACTTTATTTACAGCAATCAGTTTAAGAAACAAACACTGTGAACACTTTATTTACTGCAATCAGTTTAAGAAACAAACACCGTGAACACTTTATTTACTGCAATCAATTTAAGAAACAAACACTGTGAACACTTTTTTTACTGCAATCAGTTTAAGAAATAAACACAGTTGTGAACACTTTTTTTACTGCAATCAGTTTAAGAAACAAACACTGTGAACACTTTATTTACTGCAATCAGTTTAAGAAATAAACACAGTTGTGAACACTTTACTTACTTCAATCAGTTTAAGAAGCAAACACAGTTATGTACAATTTACTTACTTCAATCAGTTTAAGAAGCAAACACAGTTGTGAACAATTTACTTACTTCAAGTAATCCTGTTTATAATCGTCATACGTGTATGAAAAGAATATAACGACTTGCAAACAATTGTTCTCGTTTCAGTTGGAAGCATTACGTAACCTGAAGGAGTGGGACATGAGCTATCCTCAAGCGTTCATGGCAGACAATTACCGACCTATTACCCCACTTAATAGACGTCCCGTTAGAACCAACATTAACTTTGTGAGTGATATGTGTGTACGAATATTGATAACTAGAAACTGTTAAATTCTAGATGTGCTGTGAGTACACTTATGTTATACAAATAATGCACAGGACGCCACTACTTGTTTTGCTACCCGTATAAGAGAACGTGATGTACATAGTAATCTGTTATTGCGCATACTGTCACTGACAATCGATCTAGAACATTCGTATACATCCATCTTTAAGCTGGACACTAAGCTAACATAATTTTACTACAGACTAATGTTGATGTAAGCGAACTCTAATAATGATATAGTGTTATAATGATTTTAATGTTTCGTTTCAGAAAAATGGCTGTACGATGGAAACAGATATGCAGTACCAATGTAAGCTGGTTTGAAGATTATACAAGAGTCAACTAATTGGTTATGATTTATTGGGTTAGATAAGTATAACATAACACTCACTCATCTAACGACAGTAGAGATAATTATCACAAAGAAATTAAATATCAATCCTTTACATACAAAAGTGTTTAACTGTATTATTATCGTTTAACTAATGCTCTCATCATTACTAATCAAATACTAATCAAAGAGAATATGTGTGTTTCTGATTATTTAAATGCTATAACAAGATAAGATAAGGGGAGACTTGTGTTTGGTTGGAATTGACGAAATACCTATACTTATAACGATGGTTCACTTTCAGTTAACACCCGACTGCGTGTGAAGAAATGATATGATTATGAAATAACCAGACATGCATGGATAGTGATGGCTCAACCGAAGTATAACAGAGTGTTACCCTGGTTACGGGCAATAGTTGGTTGTCCTGCTCTGTACATTGCTAGTCCAGATTAAAGTTACATTATGCAAATGAAAACCGCTTCAGGGTAATTACAAGCTCCTGTAAACAATAAGGTTGCATGGTGATAACACCCATGGTTAACAGCTCCTGAACAATTTGGATACTGTGGGACAATGTGGATACTTAGTGCGCGGGGTGTCGATACCAAGCGAGTATGGATACAGAGTAGAAGTCCAAGAACAGGACATGGATGCCAAGTGTTTCCTGGAAGTCGTTTTATTAAAGTACCCCTAGGGTTGATTTATCGGCTGAGTTAGACATGACAGACAAATGGTTACACTATTCAGGTACATCAAATACACCTTGGCTTTTGGATGAAACGGTCCCCATGACAACACTAACTAAAACAAATGGTAAAGTGTATTCAGGAGTTTTGGGTCAATCACTGTGTACTGTTAGCTCAATGTTGTGTTACTTGCATTATACAACCGGTAAATATGTAGGACATGTTTGATTTATGCAAGACGTATATGTTGTTCATATAAGGTGTGTTAAGACAGTGTAGGATGCTCATAAATGTAATGGCAAATATAAATAGAGGTTGACAAATGCAAAACCAATAATCTATGTGCAATAATGTACCGTATACAACCCTGATTGAACGTTATGTTTGTTTTGTTACCTAAGTGGATATTCCTATGTGTTGAAATATTACTATGTGTGTTAGCTATCTATATACGATTACACATATGATTGTTCCATTGAGGGGTTGAGTTGACATTTAGCAGGTGAACCCGAATGTATTTGTTTCACTGTGAGAATGAATGTCTATGTTGTAACATATAATGATACAGCTCTCGCCTGCTTATGTATATTTAAGATAACTCTAGTAGTTGGTTTAGTTATGTATATATGTTAAATGATGCAATAATGCTTGTATATGTTATTTATGGTGCTATATTTTCAATTCGTCATCATAGAAATAAATATTTTGCCAAACGTATATTTTCCTTTTTTTTAATAGAAAACGTAACCACACATTGTTTTAACTTCAGAACTATTACCTTGTAACGACATGAGCATTGTGGGAATGTCGATGATACGTAGGGAGGCGGTTCGATGGATTGTACATAGTCAGATCATATCATGGTACAAGAAAGTCACGTGGTCTGGAAATGCGTTCAATGACCCACAATGATTGTAGACGACTCAATCAAGGCCTCAAATCTATGTAGAGACTACTTCTAGAACGGGTTATGTAGTGTTGTAATGTCCGCTTCAAGATTCAACGTTATCATGGTATAATAAAAACGTCTGCGTTAAATACCCGTCCTCTTTGAAGTGTACACATATATGTAACATCGCTTAAAACACGATTACAAAATCTAAAGAACCATGAACCATTTAGGTTTAAATATTCATCACACGTTGTCACACGTTGTCACTGTTGTATGACACGGTATAGTTTTATGTTAACGCGATGACATGTGTTCGTTGTTTTCATTATTCATGTCATACGATTTGACATCGATACAACCAAGTTAGTGAGTACAGTGTCATATCTGATACACCCACACTGGATAGATTCATACATGAACGTATACTAAAGGAACCGAGATATCGTTATCATTCAATTCTAAATTATACATGTTCAGATTTATAGCAACATAACTTAATTTCCTTACGTATAATGTCAATCCGTTCACATATCGGTCTAGAGCTCTATTCAATTTTGTATTTCCTGGTATTTCGTGGAATATCAGATTAGGCAATCCAACTCTGGAATATATACTCTGCTTATATTCTCTGTGTGCACCTCGAGCACAGGTCATTCAGCATAATGCAGTTTCATTGCCTAAATAAACTGTTTAAAGCAAGCAGCAAAGTGTACCTGAAAGCCAGAGAGTTTTTTTTACCGAGAGTAACAGGTACCGGATATGGTTAGAAGACGTTGTGTTAGTTACCGTATCTCGTGCGAAAATCAAGATAATATTGACTAATTCATTAAAAATCATGTATTTAGTCGTTTATTTAGATATTGTTTCTACACAAATCAATCAGAAATCTGCAATTCACACATGAATCATGATTGATTGTAAAGTCAATATTCCGAATCATTCACCTTATATTCCTCTACTGTCGTCACGCAGCGCTCGTCGAAATATAGATGTTAGTCAATCAATTATCTGTAAGTTGATACACGTGACAACTAATGTTTATTTAAATGAGAATTTGAATTATGAAACACTTGAATAATAGAAGCGACACTAAATATTTAACAATATAGTGTTAAACAATGACATTCAAATGTTTGTCAAGGTCATCATCGTGGGGTTATTTTTCAGACACATTTACTCTAATATAATTATACTGCTATTGCTGATACTTCTTTTATTTAGACATACAATTATACATTTGGCTGTTGCAGATCTAAAAGGTAATCCGAAGGTCTTCTGTTCCAACATGTATATGTTCATTAACGTTAACAAACATATGTATGCTCAAATGTAGTAGGTTGAGATATGGCTAGAACTATGAGAGTATGTCAGTGAAACAATTACTCAAACTACTGTTTTCGTGTTTTCTTCAGATGAACAGAATAACTATGTTGTACGGCCATGTCATCATAAGAACATACCTATACTCAGAACATTACTGTTCGTGTGTTTCCTGCAACACGAGTCTGACAGTTCAGCCTTAACGGTTGTATCTGTTGT
>ENA-OREC01001770-OREC01001770.1-marine-metagenome-genome-assembly--contig:-NODE-1770-length-11320-cov-14.585075_pt1 | contig 11320 bp, 7 predicted proteins | sample MGYA00248626_ERZ508543 | MGnify/ENA primary metagenome ERZ508543 (study PRJEB26211, sample SAMN05518279) | marine metagenome | isolation source: Puget Sound, Washington, USA | host: Bankia setacea... | reverse complement strand
GTGGTTTTAGTTATTTGCTTGAAAAGGCTATACCACCGTTCAAAAGATAAAAACAATAAGTACCAGTCAATCATCCCTATTAGAAAGGTATCTGTATTGCTGAAAAAAGGTGGTCTGTATAGAGGAATCATTATACAATTTTATTAAGTAGTTTAGATAGTGTAACTTAACTGTATTTTCACAAAGATCCTTGGATAAGAGAAAGTTGTAGGTTACTAACAAAATATGACTTAGTACTGGTTCTATTACATGTATCAAGGAGATGGGGAAAGAACAATCAACTCAGTAAAAAGCCCACAGTTTGCCAACCCTTAGAAATAACTTGTTAGTAGATCTATGCTTTATAACAAACATCTATTTATCTAGGAAACGTCTAATAAATCCACTTACAGCTTGATGGTCCCTAAGGAAAGAGTCTATCTCAGTGTTACAACGTATCTCCTCATCTGTGGCATGTTTGGTTTTCTGAAATAAGAATAGAAAAGCTCAAAAGCTAGCAAAACATTTAATACTGTGAAATGAGTTATTTTTAAGTTTTCTCTAGAATGGCCACTTTTATGTGTACATGAACTTTTTTTTTGAAATAAAAAATGTGTACACTTGGTTGTGTTTTACTGAAGCATTAACGCAAAAAAAGTAGTTACACAATGATACAATGATTCTGTAAAATAATGGTAAAAACAGCTTTCTATACAATAAGAAGATAACAATAGGTGTATATATATATATATCATAAGTTCTGTTAGATTAAATGAAGGCATTTAGATTTCATGCACGCTCATAACATTTCCATAAGTTTAAGTGCTTTGGTACCATGGACATATTTTGAAACTTTTCTTGTTGTCACATAAATTATCATAATTGAATCATCTTCTTACAATTGACCTTGGTGAAATGGATGCTTTGACAGAGATATAAAAAAAATATTGCTTAATGAATATCACTAAATTTACGATATGTTGTAAACATCTGTAAAAATTAACTAAACATTTCATACGCATATGTGCTAAGTTGATAATTCAGTGTATTTACCTCAATTTCGTCTTTCATTTCTTTTTCAGACAGAGAGCATTTCTTCTGAGTCTGAGCAACGCTGACCTCGGCACACTTCTTGATGTATTTACCCTCCATGTTTGTCTTAGCCTTCATCTCTTGTAGTTGATCCTGGGGGAATATGACAATAGAAAGTATAAAACCAGCAACATTTTATCATTAATTCTAGATGCACCATGTGTTTCTTAGTATGGTACCCTGTTCTTCAGTGAGATATTAGTCCTCAGACACTACTGCTTGGCGATAGTTTAATCAATAAACGTTGGTGAACTTTGTGTTCATACGTATGGAACTCTTATCTACCATTGGTCAGTTTATCATATGTAGGATAAGTAAGATATCAGTTCTATGAGACATAAATGAAAAAAACGTACGCCAACGAAAACAAGAAAAAGAAGCCAATTAATGAACATTTTGATAACATTATTTTCTGAAGGTAGAGGTGTTCTCCCTGAATAGGTTTAACCATGGAGCTATAACTCGGGTCTGTGGTTTAATCTTACGTAGATATCAGCAATCCACAACAAATTTCTCAAACACAACTCTTCATCCAAAATATTCAAAAGACAAGGGAGGTAATGTTAGTTTAATGGTAGGTATTACGTTTAACAATAACCTCCCTTACATAAATTTACAAACACAATTAATTGGTAGTAAGACTGACAGGTGAGGTGAGGTGAGCAGTTTTACTGGAATCAGGGAAAAGTGCTATCAATGTTGTTTTGAAGATATTTGAGATACCAGTAGTTTTATTAGTTTATTGATATCTTTAAAAGAGGTGGTATGTCATATATGCAAGAGTGAACAGTTCATTTGTAAAATAATTTAATTGATTTTTAGATTGATGATTGGTAATGAAATAAAATTATAAAAAAGAAAGAAAAAAAAGAGACAAATTTACAAACACAAAACAGTTAAATCTTCAAAATGCCTACTTTACCTTCAAGTGGGCAATCATCTCATTTCTTTCCTGAATCTCCTTCTCCTTCTCTTTCTTGATATCTTGTAATTGTTTCTGTAAAGTCTTCACTCTCTTCCTTCCATTTTCTTCCCTACATATATGAATAAATATATAGAGCCTTGCAGTAATTATCATTTAATATAATTGTTTATGAAATGAGTTTATCACATGTTCTTAACAACCTATGCATTTGAAATATTTTGTAATTTTTCTGAGAGAAGTTATATAAAACTATATTATTAAAATGAGATCAAACTTCTCTGTATCACATAACTGTCAGTGTGCATTAACCGTAAAACAGTATCGTAAAAAAGATTGCTTCACATAAATGTTTGGCTTAGCAAGTGTTTGAGCCCTAAAATTTCTGATCCAAACAAGTATGGCAATAGAGATTATATCAACTCTATTATATGGTTTAAAAATCATCAGGGTACATCTCATTGACTTACTTTAAGATAGTCTCCTGTAGTTGTGCTTTTCTTTCTTTCTGTGCTTTCACTGCATCAGCTAGCACCTTGAACGTACAGTTCTGGATCAACTCTGACAGTGTTTCAGCCATCACTCCCTCAGCAAATACTCTGATAGACAAGAAAATAAAATGAAATAATAGTGGACGCTTTGACACATGTATTACCACACATTCAAAAACCTATAAAATCTGAACAATTAACAATGTAGATATGCCAAATTGGTTAAATATAGTGAAAGAGACCAAAGCAGGATTAAGAAGAAAAGTTTGCCAAAAGACACATGATCTAGTATTTTGACTTGTTTGCATTGTGTGTTTTTTATTTTCAGATATTATTAAACATTTTTAATGTATTACCAAAAGCATCTAGGGGTATCTAGGATACTTTAAAAAAAACTTCAAATATATACAAACAATGTTGAATCCATGTGAAGAGTTAGAATACTGGATTATGGGTTTCAGCTAATTATTTATTGATAAATGCATCATCTCTAAGGGACATTGAAAGATTGCCAACTTTTAATGGTCCAAAAAGAAATTGGTATTTTGCTTTTTTTTTAATTTCTGATATTTTTAGAAGACTGACTCATATTTGTTTACCATTAATGGCTGAAGGACACGTGTGTTGCACATAGACTGTCATATAATAATATCTATCATCCATTTACCTATCATCCTGGATTTTCACCATGTTATCTGAGGTAAGAGGATTTTGTCGAACGCTTCTTGTAAAAATGTGAGTACTGTTCTTCAAGTCTCCACCAGCTTCCAGCACATCTCGCTCCATCTCTGACAGTTTTGCCGTGTTTATAGTGTTGCCTTTCAGGTCGACTTTCTTCGCCAATATGGTCTGGTATCGGTTCTCAAGATCTTTTTGTGTATCAAGAAGGTCATTCATTTGTGCATGAACAAGCTGAAAAGACAAAGTTTTATATAGTTAGAAAGAGAATTATATAACTGATAGCCTTCAATGAAATAATTTAAGGAGCCATTTACACATTCTTGTAGTTTCACAAACTCTTGTGTTTGGGATTAATTAATAGGATATAAATCAGTTGGAAACCAGAGATAAGTGAATTAATTTTGATAATCGAAAGCGATTTTTGATAAAACAACTTTGTATACGTGTTATTTCAATTATAAAGTAACTCTCTTTGTTCAACTGTATCGTTTATCGTCATACATGTGTAAAGTATTAGCACGGGCAAATCTTGATTTTCTCTCACTGTCCATTTGTTGCGTCTTCGTCACACATGAGCAATTCTGTCATTGAATAACAGTAACAAGAGTAAAGCTAGGGTGGATATCGTGAATTATAAACAAACTGTGAACCCAACTACATGGTGGTGAATCAACATATTTATTTCAAGAGTCCTCGATTGACAACAAACTAACACTGATGTTTGAATTGAAATCGATCAAAACTAACAAAGGCAATACACAGAAACTATTATCTCTGAACACTGAATACATGAAATTGTTACAAACTAAGGTGAGTGAAGTTGTTCAAGTGACTAATTGCCAGTCAGAACTATTGAAAGCAGTTGCATATAAATCAATAGATCTCAAGGCTCGCAGCAAACGAAACAATCTATTGTTTTTTGGGTTTGAGGAAGATGGCTTTCAACGTGTGGGCACTGTTATTTATGAAAAGCTTGAGCTCAACTCTGATAACATGTACTTGTGCAGAGCACAGAGTAGGACAACCAACAAAGGGTTCAGCTCGGCCCATTATCGTCAATTTCCGTGATTTTGATGACGGAGAATCATCATGAGTCGTGTATTCAAACTGAAATGTTCGCAAATTTCCATCGACAGGGATATACCAAAGAAAATAAGGGAAGCTCTGAGACTATTGCGCCCACTTTTTCTTGAAACTAAATCAAGGTTCCCTACTGCTAAGGTACAGATCGTATACCCAGCAAAATTACTTCAAGATCGTCAGGTGATTCTATGAGTTGCCAGACTGGTTCTCTGTTCTGGGAAAAATCAGATTATATGTCAAGAAAATCGACGCTATGGCCATCCCAATGCCTCAGTCGGGTCCAAAAACATTGCTACAGCAGACACCGATTCATCGTATAGTGAAGCTGTTCCAGATAACAAGAACACTCAACAATCCAATGGTTGTCCATCTTCAGTACCCAATAGTTCTAAAAGTATCAACAGCGTTTCGATCTCCAAAGATAATGTGCACGTTCTGTTCTGAAAAAGATACACCTATACAAGAGAACAAAACTGTTTTTCCGACTGCTGCACTTCCGCGCAATTCAAGAGGGGCAGTATGCGGTAACGGGCGCAACATCGGGCTTTTTCTACTGTCATCACTCGCCGGGAAAGACGTTCTGTTAGCCGTGTTCCAAAGTTGCAACTCTGTGTGTTAAAAAAACTAGTCCTCAGCCAGATAAACAACCAGTAAAGTCTGTGGACAAATTACCATCCCAGGCCACCGGTAAGGTCATATAGCCGGGTGCTAACGTATCTTTAGGGGCCAGACAAAAGCAGCCGAGAGCATGGCTGGTAACCAGTCGTCTCAACAGGATCCAGACGGCACAGCCCCATCACCACCATCTAAGCCAGTAAATGTGGAGACTCCCCCACAACACTAGGACCAGCAGGAGAAGGTCAAACTTAGGTTCTCACTCCTAAATGTATAGGGTCTAATAACCAAACGATGTAACAGATAGAAATAGTACTGATAGAAATGTACATGTGAACGATTTTGTACAAATTGTAGATTATGTTGCTACTCCATTGTTTCGGAAGGATATTAAACAGCCTATTAATAATAAATATGTACATGTGTAATTCATAACATTTATTATGTTCTATCAATTTGAATCTTAGAGTCTTTGTATACACAGTAGCTCAATATGTCTTCTATATCATATGTGCAAATCATAACATTTATTAATTTATTTTTCTGTCAAATTTTACTTATAATACAGCTTTTTTTTAATATAGTGTTGCATGTTTTATTGGTATTTAACTTTTGAATCTAAGAGTCTTTGTACACACAGTATCTCATATTTTCTGTAGTATATGTATACAACATAACATTCATTTGTTTATAATTAACCCTTATAAAGATTATCTTCAAAAATGTTGCATGTATTACTATTATATCATTTTGAATCTTAGAGTCTCTGTATCTCATATGCGTTCTGTAGTATATGTTTAAATCATAACCTTCATGTTTTTCTGTATTACGTATATGTACAATATGCCTTCTCCCATTCATATTCATGTATATGATTGATCCATTTTATATATTTGTAAATATTGTGTTTGTCCTCATGGTCTGTATAGCTTATTGGATTTTGAAATAAAACTAAATCTATCTTAAAGTAATATTATACTCATATTTGATATTAAAGAAAATGAATGAACGTATAACAGACAGTTAATATATCAACAAATGTACATAATGAACTTATAAAGACCAAATATATCCATTCGTACATTTTTGAAAACGAAGGTAAAATAATAAAGTTTTTTTAAGAAGCGGAAATTGCCGAAGTTAAACGAGTTTCCGGAAAATTTGTCTGTATTACAGGGTTAATTGTGTCACTGTGTGTTTATGTACTTACACTATAGGTATCCAGTTTGCCATCATAAGAAGCTGGCATGATTTTACCCAGCACTGAGAACTGATCCACACAGTCTTCCAGAACTGTAGCTATGTGGATAGAATCCGAACCAGTCAATAATTGTGGTGTTTGCGCCATAGTGAACTGAAAATAAAATTCATACACAATTTTAATTATCAAGATTAACTATAAAAATATATAGCATAACTTCACAAGTACAACTACATTTGAGAAATAATAACACATTTTGCTAACCAAAACTGATCTTACTTGAACAAGAATTAATGACACTTTGTATACGTGAACGTTTTCAGATAAGCTTTGTATATTGTATGTAGGGGGTAGAAACCCTAATCACTATATCTTGTACTTGTTTTTATTCATGCAAATACATACATTTAAAACACATTCTTAGTACCAGCTCTAAATGCTTTATGATCATTTGTGACTATCTCTATCAGAATTTGGGGTGCATTTATAAATTAACGTTATAGCAAGATACAATCTTCCTACTCAAATTCTTCTTTATGTATTAACTTATCACTTTGGCAGAAATTGATGATGAAGTAAATTAAAAAAAATGTTTAAACAAGCCTTTGGTTATCCTGAAGAAATGAGATATTGCACGTTTCTTAGTACTTATAGTTAGAACTTACTAAAACTTGTAAAAATGGTGCTAACAATATATACATATTTGTTTATTTTAACTGAACATACATGTATTTGCCAACAGTTACTGTCCACTCTCAATATATATAAATCCCTAAATGAGCTCACATTCATATGGGTACCTGATGAACAAAGGTATAGAAGGAATGACATATTTATGCAAGGAATGAACTTTCTATAGCCCAGAGAAGAACTACTCAATTTTACAACTGTATAGTGGCACAAACATTATCAAATTCTCTAGTCCTGCTTTTATGGGCAGGCTAGAAAACTGCATTACATGTCTAAAAACTTCCACCCGTCCTGCATGCAACCATGTTCCAAATGGGATACTAAAAGTACCGTAATGTATGAACGTAGAGATTAGTGTGTTTTTTTTATAACGGTTACGCCTTACAAAATATAATTGGTTTCATGGGCAATTATGAATGTTTATATTACCAGGAGAGCGAGAAGAAGAAATGTTTATATTACTGGCAAATACTTGACGGCTACGTATTAAAATCATGTGTATTTACACTGTGTCAGTGCCTACAAATGTGCTTTTTTCAAACGTTACAATGGTCGCTTAAGGTTTCATTTCAATTAAGGTACCTTGGTAATCGCAGTAGTTAGATTTACAGATATTTTTTCCTAATAAAAGGTCTCTACTTAGTTCAAGCAGTTTGTTCATTTACAAGGAAAAAACACAGTTGTAGAGATCTATGTTCATGAATGCAAAATAACAAACAACATGGTGAAATACTTCTATTGTTTTATAACATAAAATAATTTGATAAGAGAAATTATTTGGCCAGGTGCTCGTTAAACTGGTTTTCAGCCAGAAACCGTTTCTAAGTCTAAGCCATTTGCTTATAGCTCACGCTGAAACACTTGATTTTGCTCAATAACACGTTAGTCTACCTACTTTCTCAGGAAAGCCGGTCCATAAAAAGGCAAACACAGTTTTAAACTATTTAAAACTGTATTGTTTACGCTGTTTCCAACGGGTTGATCACCTCATTGAGACGCTTGTTTTATTTTCAAGCGCCTGCGGAAAAGGACTATTACTTTTTCGAATAGATATTTTGCAGTCATCTCGCACTTCCCTTATTACTCCCCTTTGACCGTAGAGTTGTTTATAAACGGCGCCAAACATCATGCAGGGTTACTTCCCTTACAAAGGGACCAGATACCCTTCCCTTACAGTACACTCTATTCTCCTTATCAGGGGAGATCACTGCGTAGGAGATTGATGGGGTGCATAATTCTAAAATAGGTTGTCTTGTTATTTTCATGGAATTTACAACTGATAAGGTATATTTTATAAATAATTATGAATAAGGTTTGTTGAAAAAACACACAATACAAACAACAACTGAAACTGACAGACCGTCGTTTTAAAGGCGCAGGCGTGTTTATATAATACGTAAAATTAAAAACCTAGGTTCAACATATATTATGACATCAAAGATAGATGTTGAGTAATTAATTTACTACCTCTTCACATAATAAGAAAGTCGATCAAAGTTATCACATGAATAATATTTTAAATAAAAAAGGCAAGACTAGCTTACTTTTTGCTACTTGTAAGGTAGAACGAATCTCACGTTCCGATTTATGATCAGTATATGATTAAGGATTGGCTTTCTAAACTTTGATTGTCTTTAAAGTCACTTTCTTTTTAGCGTTCTGCGTGGTCATTCGGGTTTTTCATCCCCGCCACAACGGCCAATGACCACCGACTATGAAGGATTTTCTATCCCAGATTTTATCCATTACATTTATTTTCCTATCTTAATTCTTGAGAAAGAGCCAGTATTTCGCTTTTTAATGTTCATTGCTAAACAAGGGAACTACTGGTAACCATTTTTATAATGTCTTTGGTATGACGCGGTCCTTTACTGGATATTGAACCCGGGGCCTCCTGCACTCGATGCCAACACTCTACCACTAGGCTATAGAAGAGGCGGTAAAGTCACTGATTGTATTCATCCTTTACTTAGTACGAGTATGTGCAAACAACAACTCGAATTAGCGCGTTTCGGTTGGCTATATTTTGTTTATCATACTAAACTGTATAATAGTCTGGTCGTAATGGATGTATTTTCTGTCGAAAAAATCGACATAGTTTCCTAACAGTATGTTTGTTTTAGTGTATATTTAAACTTTTATCTTGACAATACGGAAAATCATGTGCCATTGGACATTTACAAATGAATGTAGCACATGTAAGGGACAATGATTACAACATATATATATATAACACAATATTGAATGTATAGTTGTTTTTCACACACCGGTGCATTTCAGGTTCTTAATGTACCGCAACATCTTTTTTTTAACGCAAGGGTGCCTTAAAGTTAATTTATTTTAAAGAATTGAGTCACACAAAAACACGCAATACTCACTACTTATGTGTAACGGTTGAAAAGCAGTCTTCCGAATAGGCCGTCTTAGTTTACTCGTGACGTTTTTATTCTGGTGTTGATATCGAGGTGGTCACACGAATGGACTATTGCTTGTGTATATTGCAAGTTGAAAAAAGTAAACAGCGAAACAAGAAAATAGAAAAACAACAACATAAAACCAGCATAAAATACGACAACCAACTAACACAAGGTTTGTAAATTGTGCCCACTTTACTTTCCTTTCTTTGTGAATTGACACAGTTTAGGAAGCAATAAAACCTACATCCGTCGCCCATATTTTCATCGTATTTGAAACACAGCGAAACAATAACCAATACGCTGATGTACACTCTCGCTTTAGAATTACCCTCTAGTTGTGTGCTTTTCCCACCTCAGTATCTACAGAATGGCTAAGTATTGGTCACTCTGAATCAAGAAACGTTAACGTAAATCTTTAAAAATGGCATTTAGTCTACCCGAAATATCAAACTTTCCAAACCTATATTAAAGATAATAACATAAGTAACAGTTTAGACTATCAGATGCTGCATTCATTCACTCTTCGGTATGGCAAAGATAGACTTTCTGTTATGGTCAAGCGTTCAGTACATCGTCTTCAACTTGTGTTTGATAACAGGAATCATCAAACAGTGTAATTTTTGTCTCTGATAGTTTTGTTAATGTTCCAAATGAAAGTATAAAAGGTATGTTAGGACGTGGAAAATGCAATAAAGAAATACGAATAAATGCTACGGACGACGTTTCTGTTTTGTCGATTCTTGCCAAATACTTCTCCACTATGAGGTTAATGTCTATGCGGACAAGGCAAGTGTTCAGATGATGAGACACACGGTAGATCTGAGTGTTTATATAACTTTGTGTGTACGATACGGTTATCACAATTTCCATCAATGTAAACAATGACCTCGACAATGGACAATAAAGTTTCAATATTTAGATTGCCGGTGTACCTTTGAAATTGACCCATTTTAACCGTCATTTTCAAGATTGAATGATTGACATTTATTTTCGTTGTTATACACCCGTAATTATGATAACAATTGTCTGTCAGTTTTAAATGAAATTGGACTTTTCGATGAGGAATTGAACCGTACTGCGAGCGTCCAGGTTACATCGATCTGTGTGCACCAATCACATCCCTCTTTACAAATACCCGCGTTTTGTCTCGTCCAATAAAAACGCTAGTTACATGCGAGATTTCATTTATCGTCTGCTAAACAAGATTACACGGTTGGTTTGATCGAGAACTGATACAGCGCGAGACGACATCCGAAAAAGGGGTTAGGGTGAATTTATCAAGACAGTGTTTACTATTTTGTGAAGTCATTTATTGCCAAAACGGGGCGATGTGTATGCATATTAATGATTACTGTTTTCATCAACGTTAGAAATAAATTCGTCACTGTTGAGACAATTGTGGGAAACTTTTGACAGTTGGAAGTGTGAACAAACACGTGGAGACTTGGTTACAACTGCTCTAGTGTCTGTTTACAGGATTAACGTTTAACCAGGAGGTATGTTTCTTTTACATTCATCTTATCAGGCCATCTGTATGCACGCTAACTCGATTGTTCGACTGCACTGCATTATGCACACACTGCGCATTCAAAGGCTGTGTTGTAATTGATAGTATAAAATGTGGTTTTATTTGCAATGACTTAAATGTGGTCATAAATGCATTTTTTTTTCAGTTTTCGAATGTGTGTTAATAGTGCTTTCTTACTACAGTGTACTAGACCGTTGTATTTGGGTTAAACATATCTGATACAAAACACAACATTGACATAATATGTTGCATGCAGGTTTGTTTGAAAGTTGAAAAAAATCGTCCATTGATGATACACTAATAATAAATGAATGAAATAGAAAAACACGTTCATATTGTCAACAGCAAATGTATAAACACCATCTAGCAATCACGTTTATCTATGTACATGTCACATGCAATGTATATACATGTACATAGAGTATGTATACGTGGAGCTGTAGATATAACCGTAACTTCAATGTTTAATAACAACATTGTTCTATATTTTATTCGTAAAACATACGCAACATAGACTAATATTGAAGTCTTTATGCAGTGATTTAATTATTCACCGTGTTAATCACCCAACAGAAAACAACACCTTTTATAGTGTTATAGTATTGGTATGTATTGGGATGT
>ENA-OREC01001769-OREC01001769.1-marine-metagenome-genome-assembly--contig:-NODE-1769-length-11321-cov-13.668534_pt1 | contig 11321 bp, 6 predicted proteins | sample MGYA00248626_ERZ508543 | MGnify/ENA primary metagenome ERZ508543 (study PRJEB26211, sample SAMN05518279) | marine metagenome | isolation source: Puget Sound, Washington, USA | host: Bankia setacea... | reverse complement strand
TCAGGGCATATCTGGACACCTAATCAGGGCATATCTGGACACCTAATCAGGGCATATCTGGACACCTAATCAGGGCATATCTGGACACCTAATCAGGGCATATCTGGACACCTAATCAGGGTATATCTGGACACCTAATCAGGGCATATCTGGACACCTAATCAGGACATATCTGGACACCTAATCAGGGCATATCTGGACACCTAATCAGGGCATATTTTTAAATTCTGAACTTTCACACATACGTACCATATAATGGATCTACGAATAGGTAGATTCACTAGAGACTTAAGTTACAGTTCTAGACAGCATTTCAAACGATCATGAGAAAATTCTTCAGTACTCACAGCGTAACTGCTTAAGGGTTACAGGTATCAAGGAAACGGTAGGCGAATCTGTTGATAACGTTATCAGTGATGTATTCAAAGCCATTGGGGCTGATATTCCATTGGCTTAGATAGATCTCACACACAGGGTTGGTAAGCCTTGGGTTATGCAGGGAGGATCAAACCAGGGTACAAACAGTCGTCCAAGGGACATTATAGTGAAATTCAAATGATAAACTGTTACATTAGTCATTTTTTATAAACCGCCTAGTCTACTATTGAAATAAAATGTCACTACCATTAAAGGACAGGCACAATCCATGCCCAGGACCTCTGATTAGGGCATTTTTTAGATTTGGAACTTTCACCCATATATTACCAGTTGTTGACAACTTACAGAAGACTGCCGAACATCCAAAGATCCTAATAGCTCACCATGCTCACTATGTGCTCAGGTGTTCTAAAAACATTTAAACAAATTGTCGAACAATCCACTAAAAATAAATTATCTCCCTTGATGCAATTTTGAACTTCCTTCTTACGATCCTCTTTAAAACATAACTCTTATCTCCCTTTATTAACTCTTCTCCAGCAAGAAATCTTCAATCTCATTCTTCATCTTGGACCTGAAAAAACAACAACACCAAATATGTTAGCTGTCATCTTTTGGCAAAAGTTTTATACATATATATCTGTATGTGTTTTTCTAAACAAACAAGTCACGCTATTCGGAAAGACAATATTTCATATGTCACTGAAAAGGTCACTTCACTAGACATGTATCTACCTGCTTAATTCACATAGCTGGAAGTATACTAAACAAGAACTGTCAGTCAACTCACAATAGGATACCCAATGTCTCGTACAAATAATTATCTCTGTTGTAATACTTTGGACTGGGATTATCCTCATGCACATTCTCAGGTTGTATACAGCAACTGTGTAAAGTTTCAGCAGTATCGGTTCATTCAAGGAGGAGTTGCGCTTGCAAGACATATTGACACATAGACAAGACAGGCTGATTCATATATACCCCTGAAACTTTGTTTGTGGGGGGAATACAAAGTGGAACACTACGAAAGACAAATAATGGAATGTTGATGACCTTTCAAAGAAATTGCTATATTGAACAAAAACATAACACCAAATAAGCATCATACCTTCTGCATCTCCAAGACACATCTTTCAGCACATACTCAGGCAGCCTATAGACATCGTCCTGTAGTGTATAGCAGGCTTATAAATAGTGCTAAGTAACACCAAACAGCAAAGTATGGCAACAGTATACAAGAGGTCACATTGGGAATTAAGTTGTGGAAGAAAATACAATAGAACTCAAATATATCAATTTTCATATATTATAGGAAGAAGTTAACATTGTAAGCCTGGTTTCCACTTTGCATTGTTTTCAATGTGTTCAGGCCAATTTTACTGTTCAATGCAAATAAACAAGCACACTAAAACAAGAGAAAACTGTTACTTTGTTCTTCAAATTTATCATTCAATCAAAAATAATGGAAAATCTAACACATGGGTGAGTCGAAATTAATAAATGAAGAAACAGATGTCAGAGTTTAAACAAAAGCTCACCATTTCTAGGACCACGAGCTGACAGCCATAACAAAGGTTTGCCTTCACAGTGTCTATACTTGGCCTGTTGAAATGAAAATAATAATAATAAGCCTTGGAAATAAATGTCTCTTTTAAGAAAACGACAAACAATTTTCCTGCGAAATACTCAAAATTAAACGATTCAACTGTTAGATGGATGCAAACTGTAAATGAATTTTGCTAGGGTCTACCTATAGCTAATGATAATACTGGTGAATTGGCTTCATTCACTTATGGTAGAAAATCTGATAAAAAATGTGCAAGAGAAAAAAAGAGTTAAAAGAGGCTGAAATCAGTAGTTTTGGTTTTACCTATCTTGTACAGAGCTCTTACAGCTTCCATCCCCCTCCCCACAGCACTCTACACCAGGCACTGATTTATCTCCCTTGTGAACTCTCTTCCTGGAGATTTGGCGTGAAAACTCTACGGCAGACAGAGCGGATGAGGCCCCAACTGAGGTGTCCATTGGTCCCTATATTTTTTTTAAAAGGTATGTGTATAATGAAATTCTCTAAACAAGTATTATAAAATATTTATAGAAGATGATCAACATGTAAATTTCAATATGTATTCAGCTGATAAGGTTAACATTGTTTTAAAGTTTCATTAAACTTTATGAATAGGCGTATCACATGGAGTTTTGTGTTAAATGGTCTGCTGTAATGTGCGGAAACTGTTTGAGCCATTGCATACAGCACTACGGCACAAACTTATTAGACATCAGTAGATGATAACACACAAATGATCCATGTGTTATCTCTATATTTAGACTGGTTTACAGCCTCCTTGATAGCCTAGTGGTAGAGTGCTGGCTTCAAGTGCGGGAGGTCCCTGGTTCAATCCCCAGTCAAGGACTGTGTCATACCAAAGAGGTTATAAAAATGGTTACAGTAGTGCCCTTGTTTAGCACTGAACATTCAAAAGGGAAAGTACTGGCTCTTTCTGAAGAATCAAAATAGGACAAAAATGTAATGGATAAGATCTGGGATAGAAATGCTTTCGAAGTTGGAGGTCATTGGCCGTTGTGGCGGGGATGAAAAAACGAATGACCACGCAGAACTGACAAAAGTCGAAAGTTAAAAAATAAAGAAAAAAAGACTGGTTTAAACAGGTTGCAATGGTGGATTTATGACTAAAGTTATTATATATTACTCTCCTCTTAAAGGTTATATGAGACAGTAGAAGAATCGAAATTGCAAAAAGGAACACTGTTGCAACTTTATGTAAAACTAGATACGCCCTATCCCGCACTTCTAATTATCTCCCTTGAAATGTTTCAAACCAGGATTATCCTCCTTCAAGCACATCCTCAGGTTGTATAATGCAAGTGTGTAAAGTGTCATCAGTATAGATTCATCCCTTACAGAGAAGTTGCATTTACAAGACAGACGGACGGACAGGGTGGTTTCTATATACCCCTACAAAAAAATATTTTAAGAAAATAATATTGCGAGGGGTATAAAAAAGGGTATAACAGTTTTCATTTAAACTTCATATATATTCTATCACACTGAATTTCTAAATTTTACCTGGCACATTGCACAATAGTGGTCCACCTTCTTTTCACTGGAAGAGTCCAACTTCTCTCCTGTTCTGTATTAAAGAGAAACTCTGAGGTTATTGGTGGAATCCTTGTATTGCTGGTTACTGATTTACTAAATCACTCATGCAAAACCAAAACTTACATATTGCATGGGAACATTGACCAGACACTCTTGCATTTATTACATGGACTGCTGATTTGTCAGAAAGTCATTTATTGGATATATCATTATTGTTAAATTGAATGCTGTTTTGTTACTCTTTGGGACATAATCAGCTAATGTGCTCCAAACCATTTTCTTATCTTATTATTTACATCAGTGGTGTAGTAAAACAGTAGCCAGAAAACAATATCACATAACTAAGGCAATTTGCAATGACTAAGAACCACATGGTCGTCTTACTTGCACATGAATGCTATTTGACAGGTTTATTTCATCATCATTATTGACACCACCACCTCCCGCTATCATCATCAACACCATCTTTATCATCAATGCCACCACCCCTATCGTTATCATCAACACAAATATCCTTAGCACCAAAACCCCTGTCTTCATTTTAGTGACACCATCATCGTCATCGCCAAACACACACCATTATCATCAGCACCAGCACCAGTACCACCCAATCACCTTTCTCTTCTAGCAGAATTCATTAAAATTGTGTTTGTTCAATAAATGTTGAGGACAGGCAAAATTGGAATCTTTATTTATGTGTTATAAAATACCACTAAACTTAAATTCCAATTATTATCTATACATTTTAGTTTACATTGGTGTAATCAAAACCTCTCAAAAAAGATTCACATTTCACCTACCTCATAATGTTGCTGACAGTTGATGGGTATTCAGCTTGAAGTCCTGTCACAAATGCCTCAGTCAGGTGTTCTATACTGGCTCCTGTTGCACCCTGTGATAGAAACAATAAATATCCTTGTTAAGATCGTCATACTTTTAAAATACAAGCCGCTAATAGGGTCATTGTATTGTGAAATGTTCCATATATATACAATTATTATTTTTTAACCAGTCTTTGCCTAAGGACTCCCATTGTTTGCATTGCTTACTCACAACTATAACTAGAACTGTGAGTCAAATCCCAAAAAGGTTACCCCTCCCCCGCACTGCTAGTTATCGCCTTTTACTAACTACATGTATCTCCCTTGAAATAGTTTGGACAGGGAATATCCTCCTTTATGCACATTCTCGGGTAATGTTTCACAAGTATAGGTTCATCCGTTGAGCTTACAAGACAATATGATTTCTATATACCAATTTTTTTTATTGTTTCTTAGAATTTAGAGACAAAAGTTCTCTTGTTGGCTGTTTTAAGGGTCAGTTTATAATAAAGAACTATTAGACTAATTGACCATTTGAAGATAAGATGGCTCATAAGTAATAAGCAGTTCTTATAAGACAAAAAACACAGAATAAAAAAGATTGATATACAAAATGACGATTTTAGAAACAAACAAAACGGGAAATGCGAATCCGCATTATAGCTGGATTTTCATATTTTTCATTTAATTTTTCAACACAAATGAATGTTTCCCTACCATTTGAAGGTCACAATGTGGCATATTAGTGTAAAAGTCTTGACCAAAGCAACATTGTGTGTGAGTATGAAGTAAATCCATTGACTAGTGACAAAGTTATTAAAGAAATCCAAAACTTTAACGCCAAATGATAACGTTGTTACAGAACAATGTTAAATGTCAAGGTCATCTGAAGGTCAAGGTCATCAATGTCATAATGCTGAAAAGGTCTTGACCTAAGCAACAATGTGTATGAGTATGAAGTAAATCGGTTGAATAATGAAAAAGTTATTAGAGGAAAAGGAAACTTTAACACAAATTGTTAACGACACTGGACGCCCGCCCAAATAGCTTTGTTTACGTCAGTAAGGCAAGTATCTTACATTTTTTTTTTTTGATTTTTAAAAATGGACATGATTAAAAAAATGGGCCCCAACTTTTGTACATTTAAGGTCCTTTACTTTTGTGACTCTTTCACATCTTAAGAGTGCATATATACTTGACAACTTGCTGATACAACCATTCTTATAATAAGTCAATAAGCAAAGTTGTTGGCGGTCTAGATGGCGTTTGGATCTCAGACTTGACAAGCAATAAGCCTATCACATACCCACACAAATGATGGCTTTTACAGTACACTTTTAAAACTTTTGTTGCAGAAAGATTTTTACTTACTTTAGTGGTGAGCGTGGGAATGAAGACAGGCTCTACACGATGCATACTGTTGTACACAGCCACTTCTTTTGAACTAAAATCTCTGTAAAAAAAAGAAAGAAGCTCAACAAATCTGAATAACTGTGTGACAGAGTTTGCGAAAAAAGAATATTTACTTGTTCTGTTTGTTTTTGTATCCTTTGCCTCTTGTAAACTGTTTATAAATATATATTTTTAAATGAACCAATTCTTTTTTACCAGTCATGGCTGAAGGACTCGCTTCTTTCGCTCAGATTGTGTGCACCTGATCATTCGACGAGCTTTTATTTCATGAAACAAGCACAAGTAAGTCGGACTACCCCTGAATAAAATTCACACACTATCATTTGTCAGCAACATCATTTTCATTACAGCTTCAACTTTGCCTAACATAGACAATGATTTGATATTGCAGAGTAAATTAATTCCAGTTTGATCTTCTACTATAACCTGAAAGAAGTCGAGTAAAATTCATTATGTATACACCAGGGCATCCTGAAGCACTTATACAAAACTCAAACTTACACACACAATTAAGGAATGAGTAAAGTATAAATGCCTTAATAAATTCAAACAAAACTTGATTCAGATACATGTAGATTGTATGGTATGGAAAGCTGCTTTGTTTACATTATTGGATAGAATCAGCTGTTTTAGAGTTATAAAGTGCCAAAATAATTACATACATTTAAGTTTTGCATGTGCTTTTAAATAGTAAAACAGTACTCTGACCCTGAACCAATTTTGTAGATCAATGAATCTTTTAAAGATAAATACCACTCAATAGTGAGGCAAATATTTGGATCTGGTTGTTAGGATCAATAGTAAACACAGGTTGTGTAATATTTACCTCAGCGGTCGCAGAAACAACATGTCTTCTTTTCGTCTATCAGCAAACGCCTGTAGAGAAACAAATAAAACACTACAGTAAAGCCTAATTACATTGAACTCCCCAACAAGTGCACAACCGAACACTGTGTAAAGTCCAGATATTCTCTTGTAAGAATTACCTCTCCAAATTGAGCACTTTCCTAAACTTAACTGTATATATATCCAATCAATAAGTTTCCTGGTATCATTCTTAATTTTTGGGTAAATCTTAGAGAAATTATGTTGGTGAAAAGGGATTGTCTTAATTCAAACACACGTCTAGAGCCATTTTACAGATTAATACAATAATGATCTGATGCTCTTACTACATTTGTAATGACATGAGTTTACATATCATTTTACGAATACAATCTGTTATTCTTTCAAGCTTACCGTTTCCATGGCAGCATGCATCCCTCTACCAGTTGATATGTCAGTAAGTAACCTTACAGCAAGCTGGGTACCAGAATCTCCCAGCATGACCTTGGAATACCCACAATGCCTTGCAACTTCCAGAATAATCTTATGTCTGAAATTGATATGCATTTGAGTATATGTACGGAGAGAAATTCACAAATTCATCTAAATGTGGTTCTTCATACAGATATTTTTGTCTACAAGAAATGCCTTAATGACATGGGAAGTACCTGTCTCGATCTTATTCAAATTAATCTAGTTATCATTAAGGCCATATCTATAAATACCACTTGTCCAGATTCTTCTTTTAAACAAAAATGTAATGGAGACCTAAACTCAAGTTCCAAGGCTCAGTTATGCTTTTTTTCTCTCTCCCTTTGTCTTGTTTTATCTATATTTACACTTCATCTACATTCAAGCTATCTAAAAAAACTCAGTTATCAAATTCAGTCATCAATTCAATTGCAGATACGCTGGTACCAGCTTATCTTTCTTGTACCTGAGAGATCGTATAAAGTCCTCTTTAGCTGACACAGACTTTATTGAGCCTAGGATGCACTTTAGCTGCTTCTCCGCGTCATCCATCAGTTCATATTTACTCTGTCCTCCTTCCATACGTAACGACGAGCCGGACGCCGAGTCGACTCTGAAAGCTGGGCTTGAACATGAACTCATAGGAGGGAGGCTTACGCTAGCCGTTCCAGAGGAATAGAGACTTTCAGTCTCGTCTGCATCAGTCTCACACGGGTTGGGATAATTTCCGCGCTCATTAGCAGTCTGAGGTAAAGGGATTAAGTTTCCAGGGAGTTTATCCACATCAAGACCCTGTAGTAAGAACAAATAATATAATAAAAGAGAAAATTATTTTTAATACACAATTCGGCTGGTTGACCAAATTAATGACCTTGAATTAGACTGATAGCAGGACTTAGGATAGCAGATTCAGAGATTTAAAGGATTTGTTTACATAAAACCATGAAACAGATATAACTACTAACAATATTGATACAGAAGACATGGGAAGGGAAACAAACCTCTTCTAAGGCTTTGATGTAACAAGGGAACCCTGTGGCTTGCATGATTGTGTAGATTTTCTCACAAGTGCTCAGTCTCTCCTCTACACTCTGATTGGTTGTCACTCCCTCTGTAATTACACCACACATGTTAAATGCATGACCCCTGACCATGACCCCTGACCATGACCCCTGACCATGAGCTTTGACAGTTCAGGGCATGAAAACTATCAAAATCTATACTAGTCCTGCTTATCTTTGGGTATGGTAAAAACAGAAAAATGCATTACAGATTTAAAAACTTCCAATAGTCCTGCATCCAAAACCACTTATCAGGGTGAAATTTATAGCTTTTGGGCTGTTTTTTCTTCTTTTGTTTGGTGAGAATTTCAAAACATAATGGTAGTAACAATCTTTGAAAAACTTAACCTGCACCTAGTCATTCATTTTCAGGCAACAGGCAATGCTATAGACATTTATATAAACAAGAGACGAAAGCAATCAATAACTCTGCAATCTTTGTATGTGTTATAGAAATTTTCATACCTTTCTCTGATCTCTCAATTATGCCAAACACACTGATAAAGCTCACAACTCATTACAAGATGATTATAAAAACAATCTTTCATTACTAATCATGATTATGTGTTACTAGCCATCAACAATGTAACTTACCATCAATAAAAATAACACCAGGCTTGAAGCGCAGTTTCTTATGGGCCCTCTGGCTTAAACCCTGGGAATAAACAAAAGCACCTTGGCTAAACAACAACAAAATATTAATAGTAACCAATGTGATTGAAACAAGGCTGAGTAGGATGTGTCATAAACAAAATGTAACAAGGATATCGCTGGAAGCGTCGAATGCTCCCCAAATGCCTATTTTCTATAAATGGCTGATCTTGTAATCAAACACTACTTGTTACGTTGTACATCAAGACATGACAAAGAAAACAACCTTTTATGAAAAGTAATAAGGAGAGATAACTCAAGTAAAATGTAAGCTAGGATTATGGTTCTTGTCTTCTGCACTTCCTCTCATTAACATCTATGACCCATAAATCCATTATGAAAAAAATAAATGGTTATGGGGGAATTACACTGTAAATATACAGGGTAGGATTATGGTTCTTGTGCACAGCACTTCCTCTCACTGCCATCTATCTATAAACCAAGTTTCATTTCAATCCCTTCAGTACTTTTCAAGATATGGCCAGGACAGGCAACAATTATGAAAAATGGTTACGGGCAGATAACACTGTAAATATACAGGGTAGGATTATGGTTCTTGGGTTCTGCCCTTCCACTCATTGCCATCTTTCTATATACCAAGCTTGATTTAAATGCCAACAGTAGTTTTAAAGTTATTTGCCGGACAAGGTACCGTGACGGACGGACGGAAAAGACGGCGATTATATGCTTCCCCCCCTTTGGGGAGCATAATAAATTTGACTTGCTTTGCCTACTATTGCTGTATACAGCATATTATCATGTAGATGAAAATGATTTACATGAATTTTTTTTAATGGTTACCTCTTGTATGAGATGTAACATTGCACTAGAAGATGGACCCCCGGAGAAGGACGTCAGTATGAGTTCACCATCCCGTACCAACTTTGTCTTACCAATGGCAGAACGGAACTTGTGGGTGACGTACACCTGGAAACATGCCCTGAAATAAAAGTAAACTACAATTAGTTACATCCTCTGTAGCACGTCCCATGTTTCTAGAGTAATATATATATCCATGACAAATGACCTTTTTACATTAGACTAGTGAAATATAATGTAAGTATGGAAATCATCCACTTAAAATAACATCATGATGTATGGAGTTTTAAATGTTTGTTTTTTCTTTCTTTGTTTTTATAAATGTTTATGGCGGAATCCCTAAATAAACATGTTCTTGAGCACTTTTGATAAAAGGTAATATGAAATGACAACTTAACTCATGTAATATCTTTATTATATTATAACTAGCCCTAGATCTCTGTATCAATCATAATGTCTTGCTAATGATTGCATGAAACTGTATGGGGTAATACATGACATTGTATTTAAAAACACATCCTAAAACCCAACTTATAGACAACTGTTATATGTCAGATCAGATTGTTGGATATTGAACCTTTATACAATGTACTGCTTTCGTCCAATTAATCATTTAGATATTACAATGTACTGATAATGAGAAGAAATGGTTTGGGGAAAAGTAGTCTTCATTTTGTGGTTTTCTAATTATTTATGTTTTCTTGAAAGAAAGATTCACGAGTTTGATATTGAATTCATTTAAATGTTTGAAAAAAGTGTTTGTTTGACACTAATCCTTATACAATACATGTATTGAAATCATCAAAAACATCATTTTAGCAAAAAGGGCTTTAGACCCAAACAAATTCATAAAAACTAAACATTACTGCTTACTCTATCAAAAAATAGTTTAAGATTATTTTTCTTAATTTAAAGACTTACAAAAGTCAAATAGGGTCGACTACACAAAACATGCCAAAGTGTAACATTTACATTTGCTATTTACATAAATTACTGTAGATCGCATTTCTTTTGCATTTGTTTCAATTGAATATGGATCATGTTCATTGGTCAAATCTGGCAGAACATACATAAGAATTTAAACAACAAAAAAACATACTTTCTCAAGTTCCTTTAAAAGTATATAGTAGCATATCGTATTACAAAGTAGTTTTTTATGTTACATTCTCTATTCAAAGAAATTGTTTAAAAAATAAAATGTATGTGTTTAAAAAATGATATCCTAATAATTAGATATTTTATTTCCCATTCCAATGATATTATATTCTTGTTAAGTTATTATTATACTAAAAGCAGTGTTGAAATAGGGGAAATTGGCAATTTTTGGTAAATTTAACTTGATAATTGTGGTAATTATGAAAAATAAGAAAGCTACAGAATTTAAGAAAAACTTTATTTATTGCAAATAAACCCACTTCTACAGTCTACTGATTTGGCCTCCTGATTTGAGACCATTATGGTAGTCTATTGAAACATAATCAGTGAGTTCAGATAAAGGTTTACACTTTACTTTTCAATAAGACACAATGTAATCAGTGATTGGAAACAAAAACATTTAAAACTTATCATTGAATTTCAAACATTTAGCGACAGTGAAATGCTGACTTGTGCAGGCTTTTTTGAGCCCATGCATGTAAGATTTGAATGAAAGAAATAGCCAGTCTATTAGCTTCAATAGGTTGAGATACGAACAGTCTTCATATAAACTCTAATGAAATAATGAATACCAGTGAGCCTTTTTCCAAAACGTGGACTATAATA
>ENA-OREC01001768-OREC01001768.1-marine-metagenome-genome-assembly--contig:-NODE-1768-length-11324-cov-10.028630_pt1 | contig 11324 bp, 9 predicted proteins | sample MGYA00248626_ERZ508543 | MGnify/ENA primary metagenome ERZ508543 (study PRJEB26211, sample SAMN05518279) | marine metagenome | isolation source: Puget Sound, Washington, USA | host: Bankia setacea... | reverse complement strand
ACGAAACATATACGGATTATAGTTTTTCTATGTGGTGTACTAAATGAAGACGTCAAAGGTGTAATTCTACGTCCCTTCCCTTTGCTTCTAAAGAGAATAGAGAATGGGGTAACCAAAAGCCTGACATGAACACTAGTATAGAGGCAATGAATCTGAACTAAGCAAGTCAAATGGAAAAATGATCATTAAGCCATAATTTATGAGAATACTTAAAACGATCATATGTGAAAAAGGTATATTATTCAGGTAGGGATGAAAATGGGGGAAATGAAAAGTATCTACTCACCGGCCAAGAGATGTTAAAATGGAATACTATCACATTGTTAAATCCTTCAATACTTCCAAAGTCCACATTATTATAACCAAGAACATCCGTATTCACGTATCCGAATAAACACTTTTCCTTGCTTAAATCCTCCGGGATGTCGTTCATATAATTAGTTAAACAAATGGTAAAGAATGTGTGGCACTTTTCCGTACATACTGGCCCTGAAGCCGAGTTTGTGGTGTCCTTAACGCCGTTACAGCAGTTTCCATCGCTGTCCAAGCCACGTTCATTCGTAAACGACGTTAAACGTAACTCAAACACTCCAGAGCTGTATACCTGGAAAGTCGAAAAAAGGGGTTTAGAAAAATTATTAATACTTATCATCCACAATAGTACTTCCACGTTCTAGATAGCGAAGTCAAAACAAACACAACTGACACTAAAGATAGTAGAACGAAACATATTCAACCTTTAAGACATTTAGGAAATCGTACAACAACAAAATTATGATTGTTTACATGAAGGTATAGAAAAGAGTTGACTTACCTTAGGCAATAAAATTAGAATGTGCAAAATCCCTAGAATAATTAGTGTTGCTGCCTTTCGTAACTTCATTTTGTCTTGCTTCTCCACTATATTGGCATCGGTACAGTCTGATATTGGCTTCTATCCCAGCCTCGATTTCACAATAAGCTCCGCCTACTACATTGATTGACACGCTGTAATAGAGAGAATTAAGGCTTTATCGTCAATTTTAATACTATTCGATACAAGGTAAATCCAATTTTTGCACGAAAACGATAAAACAAATATAAAGCCTCTACAAAGAACTGAAAGGAGATTAAACCGAGCAGACGGCGATTGAGAAATTAAATCCGTTAATTGTGCAGTGAAGTTTATAAAAATATACACGGTACACACGTGAGGGTAAATTAAATCCAGCCTCTCTTACGAGCCACGAGTTGACTACTGAGGGGGCTAAGCAGAGAGTGTGGTATCAGAGAATATTTACTCCAATCTGATAGGAGCTAAGTTATGGCACGCGAACGCTTGTGTCTCACTCGCGCCACAAACAGTTGTAATTCCTAGATACCGGAGGGTTTTGTAAAAAAAAATTTTTTTCGCGAATATGTTATATAGTAGATGAGATTTCGTAAAATCCAGACCTTGAGTAAAATGTTCCGTCTGGAGACAATTTAACCAAACTTAACGTCCCGGCTTACTTCTGCACATAGTCTCTCGCGAACAAAACACGTCAGCTCGATTTGACTTCAAAAAACCCTAGTCCACACACACTTGAGTGACCAGTGGTCAAATGAAATGACCCGTACTACGACCACTGCCACATCTGTCGCTGGACCTCAATTCATCAGGTACGCTCAATCAGTTGAATAAATTTTCTATTCGCGACCCCTATCTGTAGTGTTTTGTGAGAGGAAAAAAATATTTATTAAAATCACGATTTAGAGAGAAAATGTTTGTATTACCCAGTATGGTTGTTTAGTTGAGACTGGGGGAACAGGTATGAATTTCAATGTCTCAATGTTCACTAGTTGTGTGTGATTATTACATGTAAAGGCGCGTGGAGGCGATAGATGTGCCCAACTCCTTTATCTGCTGATGAATGAGGTCATAAAATGAATCTCAGTACCTTCAGCTGTCGAATTAAGAGGCACCTGCCACCTTTATGAAGCCGTATTCATATTTAAATTACATCCTTATAAGGGATAGAAAGTCGCGTGGCTCCTAGGCAACGGGGCATGTAATTTCACCTGGTCGAGTGCCGGTAAATGTAATTTGGTATATCGCAGTCAATAAAATTACGAAGAAAAGCGTACCTACTTTTGATCTTTCGAGTGATTACTTAAACATCCATTCATATCGAGGTAATCGCCATTAATAATATCTGAATCCCAGTTTAAATAGACCGTGTGTTTTACTTTTTACTATTGTCGTCTGTTTTATCAAATTTGGCGGGAGTGTGTATCGCGTACCACGTGGTCTGCAGGTTGACATATGGCTTTCCACCTGTTGTTGTTTTGATAAAGCAGAAGAAATCATTTGCGACAGTAAGTCGTGCGTTTGTTCATTTCTAGTGTTTGCAGAGATACTTGTATTTGTTTGTTTCTAGATAGCCGCTGTCTCTCTCCCCTGTAGCTGTGTACATTACGGTCTATGCGAGAAGGTGTTGAACATCATTTAAACGCACAATGGTGTAACTTAACAAATACAATCGACAGGTGCAATGGTAGTTTACAGGTAATTACGGTACACAATTACTTTATTACGTTTATCTGTCGGTTTATCAGTACTTTTTCTACCATATACAATAGTGCAGCAGCCGATACAATCAACGTGATAATGTCGTCTGTTGATGAAGCCCGGGTCTCGTACGGTCAATTACAGACACACTGAGGTTTTATCAACTTTAGACTTTTTTTAGCATCAGATAAATAGCAATATTCATGAGTGTAAACAAACAAATCGTTAAAGTAGTTTCTATGGAAACATACATACAAAGAGGGGGTGGTTCACTAAATACCCATGCAACAAGTGTGTTCGTGGGCGTTTAGGGGCTCAAACTCAATAGATGTGTTGTCTTACTCCACTGCACAACCATCCTTTAAAACCACAAGACTCAGATCTAAGTACCTCATAAATTTAATAATCTTAAAATATACTTTTAAAAATAAAATGATAATATTTTTTTTAAACATATGTCCGAATAAGTGTTCAGATTGGTACGAGCTCTATTCTGAAGGCATTCGTTAACTTAATACATCAATTAATCCTGTATATAGTTGGATAAGTACTTTCCGAATAATTTATATTATATGTGTAGATTGTATGAGGGTTTTTTCCAAGTTGTGTAACCCCCATTATTAAAGGTTAAAACACAAAACAGTTGTATTACTATATATGGAAGAAATCCGCAGTCCAAGGGAGTTAACCACAACAATCTACACTCTGTCAAACGGTAATAGTTAAAGTTACTAGCTGTCCTGTGTAGATTGAATTTTCATCACAGCTTACGATATAACAGCTACGTAATGATAATGAAATCAAACTGTTTCACATCGTTTGATTTATGTTTTCAAATGCAATACACAGTTAGTACATAGTAATCTGCAAATAACGTACGTTTAAAAATAACACTTTTGCTAAATTGGTCAGCAAAAAACTAAACTAAAATCATCAGGTGCAAAACACTGTTCAGTTGTAATTTTTATCATAGAGTATTTAAATATCATATAATTTTACTTACAATTAATCTGGAATATAGTTTGCGTGTGTAATTCCGTTACAGTAAGATAAAGAATCACGGATGAACAACTTGCACACATAAATCCGTTACACTGGTTTTAATATCCTCTGTCTACTATCTGTTACACGTAATAACTACAATTAGTATGTTTTAGAATGTGTGTAACCTTACGACACATAATTAGAGATACATGTCAATAAGTGGCATTTGAGCAATTCGAGGGGGCGTGGTTTAGTTAGGTGTCAGCCAATGAGAGAAGAGCTGCCTCGGGTAGATTGTGACAGTCGTGCTCCGCGTGTATTGCAGTTTGTCAATTTTATACAAACAAGTACAGGTGTAACGAAGGGGTTAACTTCTGCAGTACTTTAAACAATGTGTTGACAGGTACAAATATGCTACATGTACATACCATCACACACGCGGTAGCAGTATTTTCCCCCGTTATAATGCGAGCCTAACATGATATCATTTTATTTTTGGCTCACTTCAAAATAGCAAGACCATCTGCATGAAAAGCGCGGCAAAACTCATATCAATATTGTACTATATCCTTGTCCTACCTATAAAAAAGCGTACTTAGCAGATTGCTTTACATTACATTTCATAATCATATCGTCCGTATACTGAGACACGCGTCCTCTTTAAACGTTCACTGAAGCGTTTTTGTGCAATACTTATAAACTGAATTAATATTTTTTGCGGCAGGTGCATTGAGCTCAACGACAATAAAACCTGACTCAAGTACCTGATCGTCGCCATTTCATTGGTTGTCGTCAAGGAGCCACGTGGCTGGCGCGCGACTGCAACAGGTTGATATCTTAAATTGATAATGGTTAAATATTTACCTATTTTTGGTAAAAGTGGCGACCCCGTGTTTGTTGTAAAGTGCTTATGTATAAGGCCCAATACGACAGGTGGATCGGGCTACAGGTGTTTTAAGCCCATTTGTCCCTTCCCTTTACTAAGGTCCCGTTAATAAACAAAGGATATCTAAATTGATTCAAAGTGCCCCAAACTACTGTTATACACTGTCATACTACCAACAGTGCCGTTTCACACTATGATGCACACCGTAGACACAACAGTGATACATGTAGTTAGTCGGACGGTAGATTTGACGGAATTCCTATGTAAAAATCAGACAGAACGAAGTCTTCCCAGGGTATAGTTCGATGTCATTCACATGCAGGTCTGTGCGAGGGTCGATGTCGTTTTTCATTGAAAGATAGCAATTATGCATATTTTCACGCACAAATTGTCATTATGTCACCTCAAATATAGACCACTGACGGCGGGCCCCTAGTCTACTCGTCTGGGGCCCAACGATTTTAATGGATTTATCTTTAATCCAATCAAGTCCCGGGGAGCGTCTTCAATATACATTTTAAACTTCAATATACATTCTCAGGATGGTGTATTTACTTAATAATCTATGTTTTACAGTTATTTAGGATAATCAAAGCGATTAAGCTGTTTGTTTGACTGGGGATTACTTGATCTACGGTGACAAACGCCCTCCCTCTGTCCCCTGCTGTCCTTTAACTGTTTGCCAAACAACATCAAATGAGACCTGTTGTCACTAACCAATCATGGAAGACAATATTAATCCGCGTAGAATGACAGGATCATCACGGGTGATTATGCTCGTCAAAGTTATAAAAGTAGTTCTTATGTCATATTTTCATAGAAATTCAAAATATGTTTTTGATTTTGACACCTGTTCCCGAAATGTTCCTACATGTTTGTCCACCTACGGTCTTAGAGTGATTACGTTGCGGAATGTTTCTACAATCAGTGTGGTGACGTCTCCGTAGTTAGCACCGATAACGTCACTACCATGATACACAACGCTCTATTAAAGGTGTTGAGAGTATTAATTTAATGTCATCCAACCAATTAGCGACATTGAGTTGTGGGTGACATATGTGAAAGACAAAAAAAGAGTCAAAGCGAATTACGTCCGGATGAGCCACAAAAGTGTCAGTGAAACAAAGAACATGACAATTATTTGACATATGGCGCTTTAAACACATTGGAAAACAATTATATGTATAACTTTAATTGCGATAAGTGAACCGTCGGCCCTTAGATCACGTTTAACTTGTGCGACAAAGAATAATATATTATATTCAAAATGGGCAAGACTCCGGCATAAAAAATGCATATTTTACCGAGTAATACAGTCAACAGAAATGTTTCATCTTTTCTCCCAATACTACAGAAAATACACAATTAGAGTTTCATTGTCCGTAACATATTGTACAACTTGAAGTTTCTATTGTGTAGTGTCTACTAGGTGCGTATATTTATATTTAATTTTACATTTTTACAACCGTATCTGTTTAATGTATGCTTTTATCATTTTATCATGGAGAACCAGTCGCCGTGAAAACACCTTATAGTAAATAACTTAAATTCACGATCTAGATATAATTGCTTATAGTGGTTTCAAAAGAGTAGGTTTGTGGGGCGACACATTTACAATGAGTTTTGATTGGATGTGAGTTAAAAGCAGATGTTGTCGATGAAAATAGTTGTCACGTGATCTATGTTAATTACGCCGGAACAGGTTGCTTGGTAACTAAAATAAGTGCTCGAAAACCCGCAGACGACACAATGTATAAAACGTCGTCTGCTGGGTTCTAATTAAAACTTTCGTAACCACGTAAACAGTGAAAACCATGAACTGTCATTAACAGTTATTAAATAAGGTAGAATACGATAAAGGGTACGAAAACGGCCGTTCACCCGAGTTATATTGATACATTTTGTAGTCTATTATTTTTTTGCCATCAGCTGCGGAGGGATTAATGGTAGACGCTTATCAAACACAGTTTACAAAGGCTATATATCTAAAGTATGACAGAAAATTAGATGCCATTACTTCAAATAATCAAATAACACTGAAATATAACAAACAACAACACGGCCAGCTGGAATAACCTTTGTTACCGAATGTTTGGTCTCATAATAGTATCCTCGGGTTTCCATTTTATATTTACGATTCTGTTTGCTAAATAAACCTCTGCGTAAAAGGGCGAATCAAGTTAGGTATCAAGGCGGAATATGGTTAACACGGTCAGAACGTTGAGCAGACGAACGTCAAAAACAGTTTAACACAAGTTCATTCCCTTGAACTCAAATAATGAACTCGAATGATCGTCAGGTAGAGAAAATCTCGAATTCGTATACTATAAACACCACACATGTACTGTTGTGTCGTGTTAATGTTACCTCAAAGAACAGCTTGACAACAATTTAAGATACAAACAATACGTTTATCCTAGATTGAGCCAGTACTAGCCAGAGTTGCTTTCAAAGGTCGACCTCTTAACAAGGTGTTGCCTGTTGATTTCGTACCACGATTTATGTAAATATCAGTACTGTAAATACCATATTGACTCAAAAGCACATCTCTTCAAAGACTCACTAACGTCAAATTGTTCAAATCAGGATCTAATCACCTCATTAACGATGATTCATTACAATCTATGGGCAATCTTCAGCGTCTTTGAAAGTTCAAGTTAAACGTAAACCGGACGCAGACGACATTTTCACCAAACTCAAGATACCGCGTTAACTTTACGACAGACGACAAATCCATGACAGGTAAATCAGACGACACTGTCAACAACGCTCAGGTGAAATACAGGTGTTACTTCCCCGGAACAACAAACCGCGATTCAATTCAATCACTTTCAACATTTTAAAACGCAGACGATGGAGATGGATTCTTTCGCAAAACACGATATACTAAAATACATCTCACGCTGAGGTTTTCAATGCATAACAATTTTCTAAACCAATTCGTTGAATGAAACACAAAGTAGGTCTGAATGAGTTTGATAAACAAAACAAGTTCTTAAACACGTACATGATCAAGTAAATGAAACCGGTTGCAGACGAGTACCATCACTTCTTATATCTAATCTCTTATGACATTATTTGCAGCGATTTTCATCGTAAGTAGAATTAGCATAGGAACTACTTTCATTCTTAGTTCCACTTGGGTTGTATTTTTCTAGATGGAACATGTGTTTTTTAAATTATTCTAAGATGATTTTTGTGAAACTCTCTACTCTCTGTAAGTCTCAGTGGAGGCCATAATTCATTAATTTCTGTCAAGAACCCTTGTTCCTATCTGCGGTCCAAAGTCATCCATCTTTATTTTACACATTAATTTCTGCGACTCACCTCTCTACTATACTTATGTCGAGGTAATTTGTTCTTGAATGCTTATGCAAAGAGACTCTTAGAAACATAAGAAGCACGTGTAATTCATTATCCTAAAATATGGCAAACGCCGCTTTTTTATAACCCAGCCCGCGTGGTTTGTGGGGATGGAGTGGGTGATGAGTAAGTTGTGGCGTTTTCAGTTTTCAGTTTTCGAGAAAAAAAATGAAAACACACATAAGAATCCGTTTATCTAATGCAAATTACCAGAACTGACGAGCGCATGCGTTTTAAAGCTCCAGGACGCCAGTTACTGTATACATGGATAATACGTATGATCATTTTCAATCGACGTTTAAAGTCGTCTGCTGCAGAAATTTAGATCTACAAACCGCTCCCGAACGCCAATTATACTTAACAGAAGCAACAAGCCTAAACAGTACTACACGTTTACTAGAAGCAATGCTAAGACAAAAGTTCACTAGCAATCCAGAGAAGAAGACATTGTCATTCGTTGCGGTCACGCGAGCAGACGACAGGAAGCCATGTGTCGTCTGCAACTATGTGATATAAAGCATGACAACTTGAAGAGTATCCAGAATCTTTTAGAAGCTTTCAGTTTCAAGTGAGAGGAGCCACTGGCTTTCTGAAAGTTTAGGTTTCACATGACAGAACATCCGGCACACGATAGCAATAAAAATCTGTTTGATGTCTTAGAAACGAGCCCTATAATGAACTATGACAAAAGTGATTTCCATAAACCGGATATAGAATTTTAAGCTGTCCATATCTCTTCTTTAAATGTACTTGACTCTCAATTTTGTATTCGTTCGAAAGTTAAATTTATAGGTTTAACAATGGTACTGAAATGAAATATGTTTGGTAATGCGAGGAATCTGCTGTTGAACAAGCCTCACTTAATGGAGCGGGACGTAACATCGTCTGCTGCTATGTTTTCGTCTGCGGCAAATGAAACTGTTACATTTCTCAAACATTTCAACAGATCGACAATTATATACGCTCAAGTAATTATAACGAAGCTTTTCCACTTTTTTTCGCTTAATTATAGGAAAAATTCCAGTGAACCTGTTCAAATGAGATTGTTCAAAATCGTGTAGTTTCATGCCTTTTTAATTATGAGTACTTGAGAAACTAAGCATCTCTGGTATTGTATTACAGGTATACACGTTCTACTGCATATACCTGAAATTCTGCACATAAACCTCATTTAAAGCACCCGGGTTTTCTTCCAACTATTAAACTGGCGACCATGTGTAATGTGTTTAATACCAGGACTAGTGGCTTTTCGTATCCCAGCAGCCTAGTTCTCACGCTACAAGGAGTCTTTATAACCCGTATGTGCCACAGATGTTAGGGGGAAATCTATGGAAGAAAGCAGCACGACTCCAGGTGCACTATCTATCTCATATTCCAACAGAGAATCCGAGAAAAAAATCCTGGAAAAAATAAAAACTCCCCGACTCTCAAACGAAAATGTTTTCCGAGGTATGCATGGCGTTATCAGAGAGTTTTGTGGAGTAAGGCGGTCCTGCTCAATTGCGTACGGGTATTACAGCAGCAATGTCTAAGACTCACAGACCATACAGTGATGATGTATACAGGCGATGATGCGTCTAGACACAAGCTCGCCTTATGGATACCCGCAATATCCCCTCAAGAACTCTCCCATGCAACAAACGCATATATTCTCCAAGCTCGCCTTTCTGATACCAACACTTCCCCCCACAATGTCCCCCTCATAATTCTCCCATGCAATTATATCTTACAATTTGGATATTAAATGCGATAGTAGAGGCAGACGATGGCTTTTTCTGGCGTCTTTCATTCCACTTCTACATCGCCGTTTCTTCCATAGAACGTTTTGATTGAGACGATGCAACTTAAACAACCAACTGTCTTTTGCTGTTACTGACAGAAAAAAGTTACTGTGCTCAGATTTCCACCAGTTTGTTGCTTCATCGATAGTTCGTACATCTCTTATATAAGTTCCGCTCTGTCTTCACAATCATGCTCCTACAACCAGCTTTTTTTCGCAAGTTGTATTTTTTTAAACGAAATGCTGGTTAAATGTTAGAGTCTCAACCTCGGAGTGTGATGGATTGACAAACAGTGGCAGACGAGAAGAATGATTTTCAATTTTACAGAAAAAAGTTCAAAGGTGCAGCAGACACGTGACTTGGTCTACTCAGCACGCGGAGCTCATCATGTATCCCGGGCGACACGCGGCTTACTTCAATTTACATCTGGTTGCTTAGGAAACATCTGGTAAAAATGTTTTTGTTGACATTACACGTTAGAAGCTTACTTATGTCGTCTGCTTCAAGAGATTGGGTACAATATAGACCCCGGAGCCAAGGTGTCTGCGTTATAATTTCTGAGGCTTTTGGCCTGACAATAAAACCCACAGCTACAGTGCGTCAGCACAAGGCTGCGGAACCATTGTTCAAGGGCTCTGGCACATTTCCTCCAATGATTCTCTTTCAACTCCCTTTTAACCCCTCGTACGTGTAACGGTAATCACGAACGCGTCTTTGAAAAGGGACTAGTGCGTGGTAATTTGCTTTACTCATTACCAACTTTTTCATTTTTTAATTGCATGTACACGTGCCTATAACTTAACAAGGTACATGGAGTTCCGTACTTTTACGCCCTTTTCTCCCACTTTGACTAATTACTTTGATCAGTACGCCATTGATTGTGGCCATACATTATTATAAGTACTAACTATTAGCAGCACTGAAAACAGGAGTAAACTCTTAGTTCTACTGAAGGTGCACCGTTCTTCGTATATACCAGAACATTTCGTACATCAATGCTTTACCTTCAGAGCCTACTAGTAACAAACTATACAACGGTGACCCAATGTACACATTCGCCGTAATAACACGGTCATGTAGCTCTACAAAGTACCAAGATCGCAATTGGTAAAAAGTTCGGTAGACTTGAACGCGCAAGTATGCACTACGGAGCCAACGCCGTACATATCGTCAGTGAGTATTTTCTGTGAGTTCTTATCCAAAGCTTCTACAGATCTGCCCCACAACCAAACAGACTCTCGCTCTCTTCACAGTTATGACAGAATTTCCATCTCTGTTGCTGCGAACACCGACCCGGAAATTGGTGTTAATGTGATGCCAGATAAAGCTATGACCCTTGCAGAGGTTTTTGACAACTTTAAATATACAGTGAACAGATCTTGATGTTTGGAAAGGTTAGATGTAAGCTCTGGAGATGTTGGTGGCACGCGATAGCTGCCTTGGAGAGAAACCTTATCTCTCGTCAGTGGAGGCTGTAAAAGGGGGCGTGTGCAGAGAAAACAGTTCTTGACACCTAACTGATATGGGTTTACTTATTTTCCTTGTATTGTCCTTGCTGCTACTGTTGTTGTTTGTTGCTGTAGTGTTAGTGGTGGTTGGTGGTTTTATATTGATTTATTATTATTATTATTATTATTATTATTATTATTATTATTTTTTTTTTTATTTTTATTTTTTTTTATTATTATTATTATTATTATTAATATTATTATTATTATTATTATTATTATTATTGTCATTTAATCATTATTATGTTTGTTAATGGTAGTCATGGTTATTC
>ENA-OREC01001767-OREC01001767.1-marine-metagenome-genome-assembly--contig:-NODE-1767-length-11325-cov-11.868065_pt1 | contig 11325 bp, 3 predicted proteins | sample MGYA00248626_ERZ508543 | MGnify/ENA primary metagenome ERZ508543 (study PRJEB26211, sample SAMN05518279) | marine metagenome | isolation source: Puget Sound, Washington, USA | host: Bankia setacea... | reverse complement strand
TCCACTGTGTTGTATAGTACACGTGGTATATTTTTTGTATGCAATAATGCATGTGTTTTGTTAATTGAATATGTTTTTATTGGGAAACATTGTTTAAAACCATTTTAAAATTAAATGACCTCATACTGAATTTGCCTTGTTAGTCAATTGTTTAATTAAAAGTTAGTTTGTCATCGTTATGTAGTTGGGCGAAACGACTAGAGGCAAAACGCCCAAATACTTTGGTTGCGAAACGTACAGGTAGCGAAATGATCCGTAACCTTCTAAAGCTACCGTGCTACTCTGAACGCTCCCAAAATGCAAGATTAACTCTGAGATCTTATCAATTGAGCGCGTCCGCCAATTTCTTTTACTGTGTTTCAATAGATAGAATAGATGACCATTTTATCCACCCGGACTATCGGCCAATAAACATCAGATGCAATCATATAAAATATACCCCTCATATTTTTTTTAACAAAAACTGAAGGGCCCCTGCTGTGAATACAGCCAGTAGTGGGGGTTATGGCCGGTCAACAATAACATCTGTAAGATGCAGACAAAGAGATGCAAAATTCAGATAACTCTCAAACTCTCACCCGTTGATTTGATGACACCAATTATATTTAGGGTGTGTGTTTGGTCATGTATAATCTCCTAACTCCACTTGCACGTGTCTGTTTGTCAAAACATTACACAACTAAAACAACAACTATGTACAGATCATTGTGTATTGACCATGGGGAACAGGCATATTTAGACCAAATACGGAAATAACCGACTAGCCTATTGATACATTGACGGAAATCCCAGATACTAACCGAGTGCAATCTCAAGGTGCGCGCTAAGGATACTGGGTAAAATATTATTTGTTACCGATATCGGGGAGATGCCAATCCATGATTTATAGGTCCGTGATACTTGTCAGATTGAATATTAGGAGTAAGGTTACTGTACAACCTTCCGAGTAACTTTACTTGCTGTTAGAACTAAAAAGTGTGAGTTTGAACTAAACAAAGGCTTAAGCATACCATTGCATGCAGCTTTTACATGCTACTTTTGAAAGTGTATAGAGTGAAATACATGGTCACGTGACAATGGTGAACTATTTAAATTGAAACTAGGAAGAATGTTAAGGTACAAGCAATATAAAAATAGATCATATAACAGAGATGGGAGAGACTTGAAGGTCACAGTAAGAGCAACGCACAGCACACTTAAAAATATATATTAAAATTAAATAAAAAAAATAGAAGATAATTCTGATCCTCACTTTTGGAATGTTGATATGGAATGTTTTAGAAGTGTGTCAAGGTAAAAGCACACTACTGTTCCTGACAACAGTTTCAAATTATAACAAACCTTACAGTCCTGAGTTATTTAACTTTTAAGTCCAGGCAACTCACTAATTGCCAGAGTATTTCAGAATAAAAAAGTATCCTTTGTAGTCCTTCAATATAATTGCATTTTCAGTTTAGTGCTTTACTGGATGATCTTTGTTGATATGTGTGTGCATTGTTTTCTTTTGTTTGAGGCCCTCATAGAAGATTGACTTGTCAAATAAGTGGCTTCTTGAAATAAGGTCTTTATTCTGCAAACACTACTTGAATGCTGATATACATTGATGTCTGCTTTCAGGGCACTATCTCTACAACAAGATGTGAACATGTGTACAGAAGACGGTCCTCAAAGAAGAGTAGTTCTGCATTCAGTTTGGATGTTAAAATCAAACAATGTTAGTTAATTTGAAAGAAAGAGAAGATGCAACTTTACAATTAAGATGATTGTGTATAAAACAAGTGTTCAAATCATGGAGCCGTATTTTTGGACTTACGCAGTACGGCTTCAGAATGGATAATTCTGGATTTATGTCTCTGAACATTGGAATGAACATTGTGAGCAGTCAGGCATCAACTAGCGGGCAGATCATTCAACAGCTTCCAGGAATTCATCAAATATTTACCCATAATGCCACTGTCAAGCCAACAGACACACTGCAGAATGTTATACAGGTATGCCTTTACTACCAAAATGATGCTGTATTTTATCCAAGTCTGTATCAGTAAAGCCAGTCAACTTTTACTGGTCCCAGTTCTTTGTCATTGTGAATTTTCTACTATTTTTACTGGACCAACACATTTTTACCAATCATGGCTTAAGGACCAGTGTCTTTTGCAAGACTATCAGTATCAATGACTCTTATTTTGCTAAACTGATCTATTGTCCAGATTCCAATTGAAACAGTTTAAGCAGGAGTTTGTTGAGGAAGCTTTAATTTTTTTCTTACAAGTAAATCAATGGTAAAGAAATTAATACTTAATAGTATGACGTATGAATGATTCATGACAGGCTACTGTAACATACCTTTTTAAACTGGTATATAAACTTAACTGTGAATTTCAAAGATAGCTTTTATGTTGCAATATTGGTTTTAATGCAACCATTTATATAGCAAAAAGGTATTTAGCTGTCTGAAAAGCAATGACTTTTTTTATATAAACTTCAAAGTTATAAGTAAACATAATTCCATAAATTTGCTATCTGTCAAGAGAACTTGAGAGAAGTGGTTTTAAACCATAAGTACATTCAAGCAATTTGTTTAAACTTTTGCAGCAAGCGGTATTGCCAGTGAGTGGTCAGCCTACGATAGGAAACCAGTCCATCATTTTACCAGCTGGTGGACATCAGACTGGACTACAGTTTATCGGCCAGGCAACACAGTCTGCTTTCATTGGGCAGCAACAACTCTTAACTGACCAAACTGGAACCCAGCATCTTAACCTCAGTAATTAGTCCATGTTAAAACTTTTAACTGTCAATTACAGATAATTTAGGAAACATTCAGTTTCTTATAGTTAAACTATTTTATGATCTTGCAACCTTTTGTGTGATTTGATAACCCGTATTTTCATGTTTGAACCCAAAGTTCTTTAAAACAAGTTATGAATGAAATAACAAAATGTCATGGTTTTTATCTCCATGTATAATGACTTCCCCTCTCGGCTTGCGAAGTTACTAAAATCATACAGTTTTGTCTTAATTTGGGATTTCGTGCAGTTAGTTTTTGTTTCCACAATTCTTGTTTTTGTGATAAAAGATTGAAAAAAATCCCCAAATGACCAAAAAGACTGCCACTCCTTCCCCAACTGATAAAACAGTCCCCAAAAATGTCAAAATGTAGGTTATAGTTTGTACAATTAATGGAAAGAAATCAGTATACAAAGGACCATGAACTTGGTACTACATCTAATGACCTTATTTTTCTATTTTACTTTTTATTATACGCTCAATTTTTTGTTCAATGGAGTTTTTGCATAACACTAAAAAGGACAGTTACCTGGGCTCATACAGTGTATAGGGATGTCCTTTTTTTAATCCTACTTGTTGAATAACGCATAGTGGTTTAATATGTATAATAATGATCCGCTTAGATCCCAGTGACTCCAGGATCTGTTGTTGTTTGACATTTTGTTTGAGACAAAGCCATAAATGGGTTTTCCTGTCCATACATTCAAGATAAAATAATGGAATAGTAGATTGTTCAAGTAGAAAATAAACCTGTATGAAATGTACAACTTAATACCAACTTATTGGAGTTTTGTTTGACTGATTGAATCGGAGTGTTTTAGCTACATGTATCTACATGTGCTTACTGTTGTTCTTTGTTACTTTATAGGTTCACGAGGGCTGGTTGCCAGTAACTACCAGCTAGCACCAAGAAACTATGTGGTAAACCAGGGTGTACAGGGTACCGGTGTTGCAGTACAACTCAGTCCTCATCAGATGGGAACCAACCTGGGACCCGCTGCTCTGTCCCCTATAGACCAACAACACCTCATCCAATCTGCCGCCACTTTCGACACCCAGCTTGCGGCATTACAACAAACCCAAGCCCAGCAACAGGTGGCATTCCAGAATGCTGCTGGTCAGCTGATGATACAAAGTCCACCTCAACAACTACTCCTTCAAAGTCCAAACCAACAATTCACTCTCCAAAGTCCCTCCCAACACTTTACCCTACAAAACCAGAGTCAGTTCACCAACCAGAACCAAAACATGGCCCAGTTTGCACCACAACAGCAGATCATTCCCCAAGGTCAAGGTGGAAATGTCATCCTCCAAGGCCAAAACACTGGTATGATTGTTCAAGGGGAGAATTTCATTCAAAGTGGAGTTAATCCCAGTATGTTTTTACACAGTCCTATAGTACAGAATGTGGGGCAACAGATTTATGGCACTACGCAGAACCTTATAGCAAACAACCAGATGCAAGGCATGTTTACTCAGCAACAAGTACTAACCAATCAGGGTGTTGGACTCATTTCCATCAACCAATCACCATCTGGCAAAAACTACGTAGAAAATATTGATAAAACAGACAATTCAGGACAAAGTGCGGGCATGGTAAACCAACAGATGCAACTTCTAGCTCATATAGCCCAACAGGCATCACCAAATGGCAACAACCAAACAGTCGTATCCAATGTGATCAAACCCAACCAGCAGGCTGTCAACGTAGGTAACCAGGCACAAACCATGGCAAGCACAGTTAACCAAAATCAGTCCTTACCCAGTTTTGGACATTTCCTTCTACACCACCACATGCAGAGCTTACCTCATCCATTTCTCCAGAATCTACATATACCATCCCTTGCCCCAGCCCAGGCCCCGATGTGTATGGAAGTGGATAGTAGCCAGGCAACAAAACCAGTAGTATCCATAGCAGCAAACAGTCCTAGTAATCTTAATGCTGAATTCAACAACTGGAACAAAGGCCAGGTGCAAGGAAGGGTGAGAAAAAACAGCAGTCCTGCCCGATCTATAGCCCCAAATCTAACATCCAAATCTTCTCTTGTTATACCCTCAGCCACAGTAACGCAAGTACAGGCCAGTTCATGTGATGTCAAGTCAGCTGTAAGCCAGTGTTCTTCAGTTACCAGCTCTTCTAGTAAATCGGATCATTTGGTAACAAAAACCTGCGTTAACACTTTGGCATTTAAAACTTCTCCTCAACCAAAACACACTGTCAAGGTGGAACATGGTGCAACGGTTGCTTCACCTACAGTTAAAAGTGAGACACACCCAAAGTCAATCTTAGTGCCATATGGTTGGACAAGAATACTGGAGGGTGATTCCATTCTATATTATAGGTAAGCAGTTTGTTTGTTTTCAAGATTATATAGAAAAAATCATTCAAAGTTACTTTCCTCATCTCCAAAGTGATTCCAATACAACCCGATATCATGAAAGTAACATCATAGTAATAATGAAGTTGAAAGGTTTATTTAGTATTATATCTTGGTCTTCTCTGTTCATGCGTCTCAAGTTATATCTGTCTGTCTGCACTATCTGTATGTGAACATATGTGGCTTTGAAGTTTCTAAGCATTCAAGACTTCTGGCAATCTTCTGTATACGCACTGTATTAACATGCATAGGAAGAGTTAATTTGTTCTCCTTGTTTGATTTCAGTCCGACCTCGGAGCGTTTGCCAAGCATGGACAGTATTAGACAATATTTATCCAGTGATGGTACCTGTAAATGTGGACTTGAGTGCCCTCTACAACTAACATCTACCTTTAGCTTTAACACCAAAGTTGTGAGTATAAAAGAGACTGTCTCACATCGGGATGGTGGGGGAAAGATAAAGTGTAAACATAAAACCAGGAAGAGAGGAACGATGGTGTCTACATACCAGCTGAGTGGAAGAGGAGTATCAACACGACATGAGGTTTCCACGGTTACCAGTAGCAGTATGATGTCACCAAGAGTCTCAAGCACCTTGCAGGAGAATGTCATACAAGGTAATTATTCTATTCCGATAATTCATGAGGTTTATTACTAAAGTTAAGATAGTTTTGGTTAAAATAGAACTCAAGGTTAAACTATTAAGTGGTTACTAAATGTGTCGATTTCACGAGTCAGGTCAAAGGCATAACTGTTCACAAGTAGAGTGTCCACCAAAATGTCTTTTTTTAGGGGGTGGTGAAATATTGTGCCCACTGATTTTTTAAAGTCTTCCACTGTATGATTGTAGTGAGTAAATGTTGTGATTTTTTTTTGTTACCAGGTGAAGGATCAAGCACATTTTAAGTTTTACAATATTTTCAAAAAGGTGCATATGTCTTCGGTAAACTCAATTATTTAATCATTTCACACTTTTAGACATTTTCCATTTCTTTCTTTTACAGTGTCAAATGTGTGCAAGGCATGTCCAAGTCAAGATAAACCCGATGTGTTGACAGATGGAGGTAGAAATGAAAACATTCCGCAAGAAGTGATAAAACCAGAAACTGTTATGTTACCTAGCAACAGTGCCAATAACGAAAAACTAACAGAAAATAGTGAATCTAATAAAGTGATAGAGAGTTCAAAACTTGATGGAGACTTGAGTGTAAAAGATGTAGTAAGTGATACTGTGGTGACTGTAGAAATAAAACAATCAGACGTGAGTAGTACTAAACAAGATGGTGTGAAAACTAGAACTGATGATGTGACTATGATTGATGATTTAGGAGGTGGTAGTATAGCTACAAGTGTAAATAGTGTAACTGGTTGGAAAGAGGAGAATACTGGAACTGTGAAACAAGTCTCAAATACTGTGCCAAAGATTCAAACAAACGTTACAAGTAGTGTAGTAAGTACGAGTGTACCAGGAACAGAAACCAAACTAGTACAAACCAGCACTACAGTTAGATCTACAATAGCTCCATTGACTGTGTTAGTGAATAAAAGTCATCAGGTACAAACAACTAAGTCTCTGAAGTCACCAAAGACTGGTAGATCTGGTCCGGTAACACCAGCTGATTTTAGACATTTACTCACCAATAAACAGGATACTTTTACCAATGAGATGTTCTCACACTTGATCAATTATTGTGGATCAGAACCTAATACTTTGCACCAGGACTTGGCTGTACATGTACCGGGTGTACCCAAGGCTCATGGAGGTGTACAGACAGCCACACCAGGGACAGCAATCTTACCACGCTCACATTTAAAGTCCCCATCTTTAACCAAAAATATGTTAAGTGGCAATCAAGCTAACTTACTGGCAAATTTCCATAAACTTTCTAGTCCGCCAAATCAGCAAGTGTTTCTTCACGTTGACAGTCAGACAGGCTTATCTGTAACAAGTCAGTCATTAACAGGGTATAAACACAGTATTCCAGGCAAGCGATCCTCTAGTGCTCCAACAACACCAGATAAAGTGAAACTAGGGTTTACACCAGTGCCATTACCAGCAGAGTTACTGGAGCAAAAAGCTGCTCAGCTTCATGAACTGCGCTTACTTAGTCAAAAGTATGACTTTGATCCACAGCCAAAATTACAGCTTAAACCCTCCATGGATTCTTTTCTAGATAGTGATGTCCCTCCTCCAAATGTGGATGTGAGTCAACTTAAAGATAAAGGACATGGTCCAATACCTATAGATCTCATTCCTTCTCTGTGTGAAACAGCATCAAATCTAACCAAGCACAAGTTAGATGTTGTTAGCAGTAATATCTCCTCTACTAGCCCTACTCCCAAATTAGACAAAGATAAATGTGGAAGTATTGACACAGACAGAGATGAAAACGTTGGTGACACTGTTAGGTCCGAGTCTGCTTGTTCTGACAGATTGGCAAGTCCAGCGGTTGAAGACAAAGACACAGTTGATATCAGCAATGACAAGTCAAGTGTGGATTCATCTGGCATTCCTGAATCAGTAAGTTCAAGTAACACAGTGACACCAGTGTCTGAGGGTAATAATAAAGCTGTGGCTACGCATGCTCATTTGTCTTCATCAAGTAAAAAAACTTTGGACCTGATTGTTTCTACACTATCAACACCAAAACCAACTGACAGTATTGTTAACACAACTGTGCCAACACCTCCTCCCCCAACTACTGTTGTTCACCACACTCCTGGAACCTTATCGTGTCACCAAGTATCTTTAAACAAAGCCAAACAGCAAGTCAATGCAGCTAAATCTGTGTCAGAGAAAACCTCAGATATGTTGACTGATTCCAGTATAATTAACCCACTCTTGGCTATTCTAAGTGACCCAACAATTGGCCAGGCTTTCCGACACATGTTTCCAGATGTGATGCAAGAAGCTCTAGTTCACTCAATGAGTCTCCAGAGTCAGCTGACATCAGAGAGCAATCCTACTGTTTCCGTGGCTAGAAATGTTGCACCTACCACTTCAACTGTGAGTTTAAACCCTGCCCCCAGACAGTCCCTAGGTCCAGTGCCAGGCTTGACTAATAAACAAATGATACCTGAAGCAGCACAAATGTTAGGTAACCTTACAAGGCCAAACTTTCCCATTCAAGAGATGATAACTAATTTGAAAAAAGGAGAGTTTCCTGCAAGTAATCTACTGTCAGCAGCAGCCAAAGCTCAGTTCTCACAGCAACACAATCAACTACGGTTCTTGTTTAACCAGCATGGCCCATTGACAGGTCTGTTGCCAAATACTGGACCTGTGATGAACCCGAGTTCACAGGTTAGTCAGATTATACGTCCTACATTAGGACCGGTCTCCATTGAACATGGGAATTTAACAAACCTGACAACCCACAGTGTACCTGGACAACAGCCACAGGGTATAGTTTTAACTGACAAAAGTGGAAATACTGAAAAGCCGAAACCTTCCAAGGGTCCATCAAAGATTTCCGAGCTCTTAAACAGATCTGTTTCTGCTTCAAACAGAATGGACCATGTAGCTACGTTACCAAATGTACAGATACCTGTAACACCTGGATTACAAGTACCCGTGAATCAAATGAACAGGTTAACATCCAGTCTTCCACCTAACCCAATGAATAAACCTGATAATATCGGGTCTATACATAAAACTACGAATCCTGTCACTGGTCAGCTGCCCCAACCACCTTCAGGTTTCCAAGAGCCAGCGAAGAATACCAGCCCTGGACAGATTAGTCAACATCTTCTACAAATGTACTCAGCTTTAGGTGTTGCGTGTCAAGGGGGGAACAGTAACTCTGTACATAGAAATAATGTGAAAGATAACTCTACAGTATTAAATCAACCAGCAAGTAATATAAGTGGTGTACCAAACGTAATACCTAATCTACCAAACTCTGACATCCGATTGCCTACACCAAACGTTGCCATGCCGTTCTTTCTTCAAAATCAGCAACAAAATCTTCCAAATGTTCCACCAGTACACCTACAAGACATACAGCAGCAAATGTTATCTATGATGTCTGCCCAGGGCATTAATCCAGCCTTGGTTAACCTACCACATAACCAAACTACACAAATCGGATTGAACCAAGCTACAGGTCCAGTACCAGGTGCACAAAGGCCTCAGATGGTGCTAACAGGCCAAGGCATGGAGGCAGGTATTCAGAACATCCCTCGTGCCCAATCTCAAGGAAGTTTGCTGAGACATAGTACTCCTCCAACTTCTGCAGGAAATCCACTCTTTCCTATGAATGTGATCAACATGCAGCAAACGTTTGGGAATGGAGGATCAAACCTGACAGCTATGCAGCTTCAGACTTTACAACTACAGCAGCAACTCTTACAGCAAATCCAACAGGTTCAAGGAATGCAGCATTTGATCAATCAGTATAACATACAGGGTATGGCTAGTGGACCAGCAGTATCATCAAAAGAAGCAAGTATGCCTTCAACAGCCCCTGTAACTTTAACTTCAGCTATGTCCCAGCCATCGTTATCACAAGCAACGGCCAATGCACCTGTTCGTAAAAGAACTAGCTCAGAAAACATGATATCCAGCAGTGATGGAACGGTGTATGCCCAGTCCCATACAGTGGCTCATACGAATGGTGAGTCAGATAGAAAGAAATTCTCCAGAGTTATTGCAGCAGCAGATACAACAGCTGAGTGTAGTCCAAGCACCAAAACTGTGGATGTTGGAATAGCAACTGATAATGTGGAAGAAGAATCAAATGATGATCATGTTGAAGATGGCAATGATGGTGATAACTTGAATAGTTGTGATGTGTCCAATGTTGAGGAGGATGCTGATCCAAGTGATGCAGAAGATCTGGAAGAGAATGTTTTCGATCCTAGCGTTAGTGGTGAGGATAAATCAATTGAAGGTATAACTAAAGAGACAACTGATCACACTGAGGATGACACTGAAGATGAAACAGAGGATACGGAAACAAAGATTGAACACACTCAGACTCCAGAAGATACGGAAACACAGACTATTCCGGATGAAGATGAAACAACTCTCTTCAAAGTGACTAGAGATACAATTGTGAAAGATATTGGAAGTATAAGTCCAACAAAGTATGTAGAAACAGCTACGGTTTCCGAGATTATGCCAACACAGTATAAGCCAGGAACTACATGTTTGGCGATTGCTACTGAAAAGGGAAACAATCGTTCTAGAAAATCAGAATTCAAATCCTTTAAACAGAAGTCGAGTCTTGCTAAAAGCCAAGATTTAGCTGCTGAGCTCTCAAAACCTAATGATGGAGAGTTGAAACTGAGGATAAGCAGAAAACACATCTTAGCCGATACTGTAACTGATCTTATAGCAAAGAAAAGGCGAACAAAACTAACCCAAAACAATGAAGAAGTAGGGCCTGGTGTTACATTTGAAAAGAAGGAACTTAGATCTTCAACACAAGCTGCAACGAAAGCATCATCCATGTTAGCAGCATCTTCTACACCAGATAGTAAAGCACAGAAAGGTGAAATAGACATCAGTGTAGAGGATGGTGCTGATACAAAGACTGATAAACCGAGGATTGAACCAGTTGAAGAAAGTGTTGAGAAGCCTGAGGTAAAGACCATAGAAAGGATTGGTAAGATTACTCGATCCAAGTGCCATGTTGAAGCAGAATGTGATTCATCTGTAGAAGCTAACAGTGAACAAGAATTATTGGAAGATTGTGATACAGGTCCTGCTACTAGGTCTAAAGAAGACATTAAAGGAACTATAGTAGCTGCGTTATCATGTCAGAAAGGACAGTGGTTGTTGGGAGGAAAGAAGAAAGGTTATCAGACTGCTGGAGAAGAAGAGCTGAGCGATGTGGAGAGTGTTCCTGGTGGAAAGGGAGTGAAAAGAAACAGAGATGAAAGTCAAGGTAAACTTTTCTTGGCAGTTTTTAAATTTACATTTTACTGTTTATCTTCAAATTATTTCACACAATTAATTTGAAATGTTTTTCGTGGTCTGTGTGAGTCTGCTAATTCATGTTGTTGCGAATTTAACCAATATTTATCAATTGCAATATTTTTATCGTTTCAATGCTACATCATGTTTACAGAAATACTTTTGTTCATGAAAAAGATTGTACAGCACAAACTACTTAACGTGTACATTGATAGGATGTTTTAATGACCTTGGTCCATG
>ENA-OREC01001766-OREC01001766.1-marine-metagenome-genome-assembly--contig:-NODE-1766-length-11327-cov-13.777867_pt1 | contig 11327 bp, 4 predicted proteins | sample MGYA00248626_ERZ508543 | MGnify/ENA primary metagenome ERZ508543 (study PRJEB26211, sample SAMN05518279) | marine metagenome | isolation source: Puget Sound, Washington, USA | host: Bankia setacea... | reverse complement strand
ATTCCATCTAAACGCAAATGTACTTCCATTATTCCATCTAAACGCAAATGTACTTCCATTATTCCATCTCTCAAAACGACACGTATCATAGAGTTGCCAATTATAGTCTTATTCATTTGACACCATTTACAAGCAGTCTACTGACATACCATGTCATCGATTGAGTTTTGTGGCGATGAACGAGTTTGGTTTTGCCAAATAAATATTGTATTTGACTCGACTCGACTTGACTGACATATCATATATTACTAAAACTATGTGTATACCAGTAGTAAATTGAGTTATGGTTGAGTATTTCTTGTAAAAGGAAAAGCTAAAGATACCCTTAAAGGTTCAACCATAATATACTCAAAAGTTAAACGAAAAATCAGTTTAAAGTATTCCATTTTCAAGTAAGTGTTAATAAGTACAGTTTAGTAAATAATTAGTTTTGTTTGAATATCAGAAAGCGGGCATCTTAGTTAAACAGTGTAGTATATTTAATAAAAGCTACACCCTTTTTAAATCACAAGTAGACAATACACAGGTTGTACACTATTCTATTGAAATAGGTGTCAAATGATTTCAATTTACACTAATTTTTTATCGCTTGTAAGCTTTAAGTTTTCAAATACCACAAACTTGTAATTTCAAGGATTGATGAAAACAAACAATCTAATATAAATATATTTACACTCAAGTCTGATTTAAGTTGTTCTGATATACAAGAACACAAGTTTTCTCCTTCATTTAATAGTTCCCATAAAAGCTTCATGAACATAAGCCCTGGTTTAGATGGCACATTAGGCTCGATTTCTCGTGCATGGTATAAAAAAAGTTGCTATCTGTTGTGGGGGTTTTTTTGCTGAAACTAAATTAAGAAAGGAGTAAAATAACATCTATCTGTTTATATTACTAATGTTGATGTATGTAAATACAGCATTTAGAACATAAATGTGCTGAAATGATTGCAGGTAATTATCTGTGAATCCAACACTGTTTCTAATTAGTTCATACAATTATTACATGAGTATTTGCAGTTTTGTATTCCAATTAAAATTGAGAGAGAAAAAACTTAATCGAATCAGTGTACGCTGTAAAATCGACCGGCTCTGAGAAAAAGGTACACACAACGGACAACAGCTAAAGTTTCTAATGTTAATACATGTCACAATATCACAAGTTATTCCATATAATTAAAGCTATAAATGGGGCATTGAAAACATAAATTAACATCAAACTATATGGTTTCAAATTAATTTAATCACACTGCCAAATAATACCAATTAGGGCCCAACAAGGAAAGCTGAATTTCTTTATTTCATGAGGCAGTTAGTAAATTATGGCAAGTTTCAATATTGAGCCGTCAGTTTCAAATTGTTGAGATGCTAATACAATAATCAATGACATTTACAACTTACTTTACGTGGGGCAGTTTTATTACCACACAATAATGTTTAATGATAAAATTATTTCACGCAAAATAGGTGATTATTAAAACCCCTCCTTCTGGACAAGTTAATACCCGATCTATTGTAGATACCCGGTTATCAGATTGTGGTAGCGAAGCTGGGCTTTTCAGCAAATTGGCGGCACTAATACAGCAGTGCGATAAAATCTCACCACTAACCAATCATTAAACTGGGAACATAATTATTGGTTAGATCCTCCTCTCGCCCCGCCCACTTCGGCTGCAATTGGCTGATTTTACAATACGATATCATCCGTTTGTAAAAAACTGAATTCAAAGAGACAAAATCAAAGCGTTTGTAACACTATACATTGCTAAAGTTAGACAAGCTATTTCAGTGGGTGCTAAATTGTTATTTAATGTGTTAAGACGAAGATCGAGTCAAAATTGTTAAAACTTAAATGTGATGTTACACTGATAATAACAGATTGGTTACAACTGAAGAATATATTACAAGTTAAACAGTTTTTTTATTTAAGATAGATAACTGGGTACTTGGTATTTTGTAGTTGGTGTATTCACAGTGTGTAGTTGGTGTGAAAGTCGGATTGTTAAGATGACAGCGGCTACGGAGGTTAGCAAACCGCGGCGGTCAAGGGGTTTTACTATAGATTCTATCATAGGCAATGACTCGGACACACAGACGGACACACGATCAAAAACACCGGATTATAGAGTCAGTGAACCTGCCAGTGTGACACATAGACTTCTACCTCAAAGAGATAACGGAAAAGATTCAGATTCGGACAATGAACACATTTCGGACAGTGAAAAGCATGAACGGGATTTTGGTCATAATCATGCACTGTTACATGAAAGACTACGAGGCAAAGACACAAGTGTTCATAGTGATTTAGACAATGTTATAGGTCGTCGGCCAAGTTCATCGTTACATAGAGACTCAGTCAGAGATTTTAACTTTTCTAGTGCAAATGCTCGAGAAGGAATTCGTACCGTATCATCGCCGGATAATCTAAGACATATACATGACTCTTTTATACAAACCGCGGGCTTGACCCAGGGTAGTGCACATATACCCGTGAGTCACCTGGAAGCCCAAGCCCAAGCCCAAAGACATTTCCGACACCCTCTAGCAGCCAGTATAGGAGGTGGGTTTCCTGGACAGGTGCCCATGAGTCCACAGGTTCATCCAGCTATGTTTATGAACGGCGGACGGGATTTGAGACATATGTACCCGTATATAGCAGACAGATACCCGAACTGTTTTCTACCTAGATATGGAAGTAAGTATAGATGTTGTACGATAGCATGGTTAGATTTGTTTAACGTAAACTATAAGATATATTAGTATAATGGGTATGGTGTTACTGTTGTCGCTATTGATGGTGTTGCTATACGGGCGCATTTACATAAGAAACAATGATAATAGTATGTATATAGCACATATATATATATATATACCTTTGAAGAACGACGGTTAATTTGCTAGAAACATTTGATTCTATCATTAAAAAAATTCAGACAAAATTAGTACACAAATATTCACATATATAAATGCTCAATCCATAATTCCATGCACTGTCTCAGGTTTGTGTGTCTCGTGCATTTACATATACCTCATTTATTTATTTCCATGAAGTGACAACGTAGATACTAAATCGTACACAACTGGAAAACAATAATATAACAAAATCATTAACAGTACAGTTCTTACTCTTCCTAATGCATAGTTGAAGATTCCCATTTATAAGCTGTATTGTACGAACACTACTATTTACAATTCACTATCTTAAAGGGTAAATGCATAACATTCGATGTATTGATATACTTACGTCTCCCATTATGAAACTGTAGGTTTGCGTTATATACTATGTGCACGTGTGTCAAGCCAATAATTTTTAACCGTTTGGTTAATATTGTTTTATGTAAAAAGCATTTGCCATAACAAGAAATAAATACTGTAATCTGTTTAATGTTTGAGGTAAGGTAAACGGGTAATAGTTAGGGTAAATTGTTATGGAGATTGACCGCAAGATTAGTTTTATACTTTTCAAATGTTCGAATCTTTACAAACATATCTCTCGTATCAGTGAGTAATTATACTACATAATGTACCACGCACTCCTGAATCCCTTTAACTGGTTTATAAACACACACTTTAAGATCCTTGTTAAACCGGATTGGTAACTCACAAGGATTCTCTTCCAATCCGTTTAGAAATTGAAATATTAACTGAGTTTAACATCAAAATTATAACTGTATAGTATTAACTGCTTTTTTGTAATAACTGTTAGTTTGTTTAATGAGTCCGATCAATGCATTTTAAGAAAAGACTCTTCTAAAAGCTGTTATCCTAAACAAGAAATCTAAATATTGTATTTGCAGTAGTGTCGCCTGTTATTGTAAATACCATGTATACGAGAAAACTCCGCTCGTTACAAAAACTATTATATATTCTAGTCAAACTAAATTATTTCAAAAGTATCCTGATTTTCCTTATTTTAAATCCAATACATTCACCATTCAGAGTATTCATTAAGGTGGGTAATTATTCGCATGAAATGTTAAATTACTGATGTGACATGCTTCAAACAGTTTTACTCTAAATAAAAAATGGTAAAATAAAGCATCTGAAATCAGCTGTTATACAGACATAGACACGCTGTTTTCCTAATCATTTTTGAGTTACCACTTTTTCTTATTGTCAGCAGTATGGTGTTGTTGTTTTCTATTTATTTCTACGTTAAATTATATTTCGGTGAATACCTAAACTAGTTGTAATATTCACTTGAAACAATAATGGGATTCTTTGTCAATAACCTAGGATATCTTGTATTTGCTTTTCTCAAGGAATTAAATTTACAAACCTCAGTTCTTGGGATAAAATAAATATATCAGACGTTTTACTAACATGTTTTCAATTAGGATAAGCTCAATTGTAATAGTGAAAATAAAGCTTTAACTTATTCCGTGATCACAAATTAATATTATAAACATTAATGATGATAACATTTTAGTTTTGGTAATTCTTTTTGCGAAATTCAAATTGTACCATACGTCATTATCTAATACAATGAGTCAAAATGTAGGGCAAGGATTATATGCCCCATGAGAACCCCAGCTTACACTTCAAACATATGGTAGACGTATTGAACACTGTTATATTGATGTTTTGGATCTTTTCTTTTATATTCTAGCAATTAATCAGCAAATTGGTTCCATTGTAACCGTTTAAAATATGTTCAACTTTGTGTTTGATATAATCTTGTAACGTGATGTATCTATTTTTTCCATCGCAGTTTTTTTTAAACCTCGACTGTGACATATTTAGAGTAACCCTTGATACTATGTAGGGTAAAAGTATGCTTATAACTTGCTAACTTGTAATAGACACAAACAAACACATCACCAATATGGGTTATTATTTAGCTAGAATACTGCCACATACATTCAAGTCGGGCAAAGTATTTTCAAAACAATATCGTAAATGCCATTTATTTACATGCAAGTAAAACAATGAAAAGGTCCACAAACAACACACGTATGCAACGTCATCAATAGCATTAATATTACTACCAGTAAAAAACACCATTAGCAGCAATAACAACAGTTTACAGTCTATAGCAACGTATATTCCTCAAATAAATACAAACGCTAAATTTCGGATTCAAAGGGCAATAACTGTAGATATTATGCTGTTGAGGTACTGACGATCAGATAATCACAGCTAAGAGGTTGAATACCCATCGTCATATCTTAAATACGTATTATGCACATGTAACAAAAGATCACAGGAGAATATGTCACAATATAACCCTGAATACTTCATATCTGATGTGAGTTGTTTTTTTCTCATATTGACTGGGGTTATTAAAGACTCATTAGGCAGGGGCATAGAGTGTGGGTGATATAAGGATTTATTGAATGATGAATTAATGATAGAACGGGTTGATTATAGTACATAGAGCACCATATGCATGTGATAGGTGCTGATAACAAACATTGGTTTATTTGTATGAAGTATAGAGGCAATTAGTTACGATATGCACTGATATTTGAACATTTGTGTCAGTGCAAAAGTGACCTATATTGGTGTAATTAAATTCGCATTTACGAAGAGAGAAATGGCGATGTGGCAGTTTGGCATGTAGTTATCGATGTGCAGTCTGCAGTGTATAGGGTTGACATCGTTTCAAAAAAGCATGAAGTTAACACAAAAGGAGACGCTGCTTTAATTGCCTATTACAGTACATTACAGATTATCGGTGAATAAGCAATGTGTGGTTTATCTCTGAGGTATATCTACCCGGGACATTTTTATGTTCATCTCAAATTAACCCTAAGCATTACGGTCCTGCATGAATATGCGCATGAAATATCCACACACAAAAGTCGGTATGCAATTTTATTCAACGCTGCCTAATTTGAATTGGATCCTTCACGCATTGATGTAAACTGTTTTATATTGCGTTAGTCACAATAATTACAATTTTGATCAATAAATGCAATATTGACCTATCTTTAATGAAAATAAGAGAAATTTAATATATTTTGCTTCCAATGAGTTTGTATTACGCTTGGTAAATGCGAAAGGCTTCCATGTTTCCTTTTTCAATAGCACTAAGAACTTTTTATAATTCGCCCTTGTCTAACTGAATGAAACACTGATTTAAATAAATGTGACAGTGAGTCAAATAGTTAGACAGGTAGAATTAAACAATTTAGGAATTAAAAGTGCTGTAACTGGCATTACTACACATCACAGAATGGGAAACTAATCCATATAACACTATATTGTTCTTAAAGTCATGAACTATGTTGACTTGATCAGTATTGGATAATCGAGTAAGGTCTATAGATGTCTATATGGGTCTTTGAGGTTCCTTGCTGATTATCTTTGATGTTTTCTGCCTGTCCTCCGTGTTCTATGGAGTTAACATGGCATTCACCAGATACTGTTAACCGTGTGATATCAATCAGCTGTGGTATATTTAAAGATATTCCACGATTAGCCATAATTACGACACGTTGAATATTGGTAATTAGGCAACCGGCTTTTATCTGATGGTGTGGGAAAAAAATGCTTCCTATAAAACAAAGCCGTCTAAAATAGGAATTAATTAACGTATGTATGAACCGCTCAGATAGATACTACAAAAAAACTTCACAAACATCTTTTTCTTAAATATTTGAACAGACCAGACCAGAACAGAAATATTTGTTAAGTCTTATACAACACAAGCATAACAACAGAAACATTAATCACTACTCATGTTCTACACACACAGTTTTAGCTCAATTGATACGGTTGAAATGAATGAATATATAAAGATATAATAAATTAAATAAGATAAAAAAAATAGTTATTTATAGTTACTTTGCGCATTTCAACCACCTTTGCTAAATAGTTACTAAAATATTACTATCAAGTATGTCTATTTAGAGCTTAACTTAATTTTGTGGACAAGTACAGTCTGACAGTTTTCTGTTGAAGCTCCAGATGTTGCTGTGAAATAGTTATCTCTGTTTTGTTGCTGGGTTTCGTACCCGCAAAAGAACGGCTGTTTGTCCGTTTGCCTCATGGCAAAACTTCACAAACATAAACGAACGGTGATTAAATGTATGTCATCTAAATAATCGAAGGTAAAAAAACACAGAACAATAACCAAATCCTCTCAACATGATTTTCGTTGATTCTAGTGATTATTTTTTACCCAAAAAATAAGAATTCGTCTATCGTACTTTCTTGCACTCGATACTTAAGGTAGAGAAACCATCGGTCCGTAAACTGTATACTACACAGCGGTACAAATTTAAGCATACCCATCTCTTCACCTACCCCCAAAAAAGATGTTTATCTGCCGGGGGGTAAAAACACGCCATTTAGGTAATTATTAACATTAAAACAAATTAATCTAAGTGCCATTAACGGTTTCGTTGATACGGGTAACACAAAAGATATGACAACATTTGAAGTAATTAGAAAAATAGAACACATATAAATGCCATTAAAACGCAATAAAATTAATTCCTTTATCTTTGATCATCTAGATGTGGAAGCAGTATATACCAGACATATACACACGTTTTATACACTATCTACAGTTATCTCGTACTTAGCATGCGCTTTAAGTAAATAGGTTGTGTGATATATACAGATATTGCCTTTAATTGTCTCACGCGCGCTTAAATTACACACTGTATTGAAATTCATATGCATGTACGTACCTAATTATAGTTTGCTTTGTGAAATTGATTTAAGGCAACTAACAATATTTTAAAATAAAAAATAATATAAATGCCACTATTACAAACGGTTGCATATTGGACGTGTATGACTTCATGTTCATGTCATACCCCTTGATACAACGCCATACTCGTACATATCTATATATAATATAATATATAGCAAAAAGGGCGTTGAAATATTAATAGCAATATAAAAAGGGAGTAAAACCAACATTTATTTAATTGCATTGCAGTATTTCAATAAATAATACATTATAAGGCAATTGTAATGAACTATTTAATAATATAAAATATATGTAACTATAGATTGAATTTACTTCAGTACACTATATATATATATATAGAGAGAGAGAGAGTCTTGATTAATTGAGCATAGAAAATTACCTAATATAAATGGTTATCACTAAATTATAACTGTGTCATTTTACCATAATTTCTTTCTTTAATGGCACATTATACTGTCATTATAGTTCTTAATTGTCGATAAAATACAGCAAAAATGCTACTTTATAACCACGTTGCCGGATTTTACGGTGGGGTTTTGTAAGATAATTTCTGTTATGTGTGTCAGCAGATTACTAAATTTCATGAAAAAAAGAAAGGAAAAAACGTTCAACCCAGATGGCCATCGAGAGACAACACCTGTGATCATAAAGTGAGACACGAGATTTGTATCAAACCGTGTATAAACTGTACCAAACCACTCTGTTCACCCTATTGAGCTACCCATACAAGTAGTGTAAGCATATGTTAGAGAACTCAAGAAGTATATGAGACACATCATATCTTAAGATAATAACTTTCTCAAGTATTTAAATCACAGTCAACAACAATTGGGTTTTGGCGTGTATATGTGTAGATGACATACAGTCGTGAAGTTTGTTAGAATGATGTCTATACTGTTATGTAAGACGAGTATATCCAATAATGAGTGCAAGAATCAAACGCACAAACGTTTATTTTGTAGACATTTTCAAAAATTCACAATATTCCCTTTAACTAGTTTATTGCCGTTGCTAGATCACGTGACCTCTTGGTGTTCGCTACGTTAGGCTTTACAGCTGTTCTTTGACCCGGCAACTTTAATGATGCCGTAAAAACGAACCCGATAACGTTATTAGCGATGCAGCTTTGTGTCATATAAAATAGGTTCCTTAATTTGAATGTACTGTTTTGCCTTAGGATTAGTGCATGTTAAGATAATTGCTGATGTCATATTAAACTGTGTCATGCACGTGTGTTTGAAGTAATGACTTACAATGTAAAAGAACCATGTGCATATTAAGCAATACAAACCGACAAACACTCAACAAAATAATGGATATTCCAGGTTGATGCATACAGAAAAAAACGTGCATCCACCGGTGACTAGATGGTGTAAATGAGATATTTTGACTTTGTACATTACATTAATATAATCAACAAAAAAAAGATGAATGTATACACGTGTTTGTTTCCAGACAGTTAAGGTATTGAGGCATCGGTTATTGAGTTCAACATGGCGTGTTTAGTTTTAAGCGTTTTACCGATTGTAACTATCGGTTTCCATACGTCCGTCTGTCCGTTTGTCAGGCTGACATTCGAGTTGCCAGCCTGTCATTCTTACTTGAAATCTGGAGCCTGTGTTTCAAAAAAAACGTACAAGAAGCTCCGGTGGAAATACACTGTCATCCTTTCTTTCTTACAGCTGAAATTTATTAACGAAAATGTGTTTTACCGGTACTTCACTTCATTGTTGTCATACAATATACTTATTATTTATGAACGTATCCATTTCTCTTTTTCAGTGGGTGGGATGCCGAGTTTGTTTTTCCAGCCGTACAGAAAACCCAAGAGAATCCGTACAGCCTTCTCGCCCAGTCAATTATTACAGCTAGAGAAATCGTTTGAGAAAAGCCATTATGTGGTAGGACAAGAGAGAAAAGACTTGGCGAATGAACTACAGCTAACTGAAACACAGGTAAGCCATGGAAACCAATCACTACATACTTTGAAGACATTCATGTGACTCTCTTTGTCTGAGATTTGGTGTTAAGGGTTGTCTTTTTCTACTGTTTTCTCGATTTTCTTCAATAATTCTTGTGGTTCGTCGTCGTCGTCTTTTTTGTGTGTTTGTGTGTTACTGTTGCTGCAAGTGTTGTCAACCTAACGTTCTATTGCTCTTGGTAATTTTGGCTTTCTCATGTATTGCTGTTGACACTATTATTGTTGTAGTTGTATTATCTTCTTTCCCATCTACCTTTTCTTATTCAATTTTCTCTATACGCTATTTTTGTGGCAAACGTTTCGCTGTTACTAATATTAAGGTAGTTTAAATACTGTCGAGGTTCGTCGATGTTGGTTTTACTTAGATAGAAACAGAATTTATTCCATTTTGCATCGGCAAATTTATTTTATTTTCTTGGCAACATAAATTGCTATCCTACTATCAAATTCATTTTAAGTCTGATATTGCTGCAGCGTTTCGGCAAAAAATATCCACTAATAAAGTTTCTAGAACCGTGCAGTTTAATTACTTGCGCTGGTTTGATTTGTTAGGTTATTATTTGTTGCTGTTTTGTTGTGTTGCTCTTTTATCTGTTTTGTCTTTGTTGAGATTTAGGTGGAAGCAACCTTACTTTAAGTTATGCAGACAATTAGAACAAGAACTCAAAGTAGTAATTACACCGATCCTTATCCCATATGTTGAAACTGCAATGCAAAACATGAACACTCTTGTACCGCGCTTTCATTATAAACGTGGCTTCTTTTCTCGAACAAACGTGCTGAATGAGTAACTGTCATTTAACTCATTATCTCTACAATAACTGTACAAAAAATTGCTTACTCTTCTGCTCATTTAGATTCGTGTCTTCTGAATGCAGGTATCGTTGAAGAATATCTAGATTTATTTTTTACTGTTATCGATTTTTTCACCAGTTGAATCGTCGATAATTATCATATTTTCAAAGATAAAGGAACGGGGATGGCTGATATAATGTTCTACCGCTATCCAGAAACATCGACACACTACCTAAGCATACCTGCATGCATGTCACGGCTTAAATTGAGCGTAAAAATTGTACAGATACCCTCAGTCCCATTATGGTTAATACAGCCTTAAATTATCGAGATACCCTGTATAGATTAAGTTAATGAGCCCAAACAGCCCGAAAGTTGAAGTTTTATAAACCCGTTCTGAAGTTTTATGGAGTTTTGTGTAGTTTTGTGTAGTTTTTAATCGTTAAAGGTAATAAGGAGAACATTTAAGTTTTATGTTATATTTTTCGTAAACGTTTTTAAGGGTAATAGTGATTAATTTGAAGCCAATAAATGTTTTCTACCCGATAACCTATGGGAACTATTGAAACTTGTGCGTGCTAAAAGTATTAAACCTGTGCATAAATCAAGCTTCTCTTTCCGGCAAGGTACACGGTGAATATCACAGTACTAAATAATTGTTTGTCAAGTAAGAACTCTATTAGTTGTTGATGAAGACCAAAGGTACGGTAGCTCGATGTGTGTAGTTTACTTAAGCGTTTATAAATGAAAACATCCATTTTACAATATAACAGTCAAATGTGATTCAAACATTCTAATTGAGAAAGTTGATATTTGTAATGTAATATATATTTTAGTTGGAGTGATTTGATGTTTTCAGCTGGTTTAACCTTTTATCAATGAAACA
>ENA-OREC01001765-OREC01001765.1-marine-metagenome-genome-assembly--contig:-NODE-1765-length-11328-cov-12.808995_pt1 | contig 11328 bp, 4 predicted proteins | sample MGYA00248626_ERZ508543 | MGnify/ENA primary metagenome ERZ508543 (study PRJEB26211, sample SAMN05518279) | marine metagenome | isolation source: Puget Sound, Washington, USA | host: Bankia setacea... | reverse complement strand
ATTTATTTGCCACCGGTAATCACTATTATAAATTGGATACACAACGGCCTGGCTTTCAAATACCCAATACTACAGAAGCATTGTATTTGTTTCATCTCTGGTTTTGTATACACGTAATCATCCATTCTGTATCAACATATTTACACATGGTTCCTATTACAATTAACATTAGCATTTAGATTAACGTTTATTATAGTACAAAATCCACTTACCGAAGTCAACTGTGTTAATGTAAGTTTCAGCCATTATGTTATAAAGCAAACCAACGAACAAAGCATAGCTCAACCGGCCCGATTCTTTGGGAAAACAAAAGTGTTACACAACGTTTAGCATGCACGATAATGTACACTTAATGTGAATGAAAACTGGGTTGGCACAACAGCGAGATCATTAACATGCACACAGTCTGCAAGCAGAAAGTGCGAAAATGCAGTGTTAACTTCAGTAAAGGATATGCAAAATAGTGTGTACATACAGATAGATTCGTGTAACAAGAACAACATATACTTTTTTTATCAAATCTAGTTCATGCACACTTCTCTCGAAATGTTCAGTTTACACCCATGCTGTGTCAGATCTATATACTAGTTGTGCACCTTTTATACTTTTATAAACGTGGTCAAAATGTCATTTTCAAAGATGCCAATAGACATAGTAACTCCGTTAACAATTTACTATATAATGTATTTTATCAAAACAACACTAGTTTGATCATGTATAGTCAATAATAAATGCATGCAGGCCGTTGTCAAACTTATACAATGAGAAACCAAGTGCGTAATTATCGTTCATTTAAATACATAAGAGTACTCAAACCGGAGAAGACATGATACAACCATTTAATACAAATGCTAATATCTAGCTATTGACATATTGTGAACTAAGGTATGTTGATGAGTATTGATAAAAGTACTTTCCCAAACAAATACATGTTTACATTCATCGTAAAATCAGAACGCCATATCTGGTAAGTACAAACTATTTAATCCGTTAAGATGTCTTAAAATTCTGATTATGTTAGACAATAAGTTCGTTCTAGCTACTTCTCACTTCTTCAATAACATACATACTCCATCATAATCGTATCATTAATATATAGGTATATATACACTACGTTTATAGCACATAAGGAATTACCAATATCAGGTAGTGTCATGTTGTTGTCATTCGATCTGTTTCTGAAAATTAATAGATGATTTGGCGTCACTTGTAAACGTGAACAATAAATACTTATGTGTGCTGGCTCTTAAGATACGTGTTGTGTAGATCTGATATCACTGCGGTGAATGACTGTATTTACGTACTTATATAACAATGTGGTTTTAGACAAATTGTCTGCAAATGTAATTAAAATACTAATTAGGTTCAGCTCTCCCTTACAGACAACCATCTACACCCCAGTAATACTATTATGTTCGTATGTATACATGGTGGTCCAGGGCTAGGATTGTGGTTGGACAAACATGTAAGTTGGGTGTCATAAAAGTGTATAGAAATAACGAAGAGTTGAAGCCATCTTAAGTTGTAAAAGTGTTACTCTTTCAATCAGATATAAGCCTTCTATAATCACATCACCTAAAAGATCACGATTAAGTCAGCAAATCATGGTGTCGGGACGCTTTTGATCTGGGTTGGGACAAGTGCCTTTATTACCGCCAATTCAGTGAGAAAAACGTTCCCATTCTGTTGCCCCGGGTGCCCATTTGTAGGGTGAACCTCCCGCATTTTGTGTCTTCCGCGGCCACCCAAAACCCCCATACATCACCTCCATATGTCAGACAGGCACTCAAATTCGGCGGTAAACTATATTTATGGTTAGAGATAGGTAAACTCTTCTAAATGTATTAGCTCACATGCGGATCGCTTCATTGAAGAAGAAATGCCTCGAGATAGAGCTGTAAGATATTGAATGTTTTTTTATGAAAATAAGAAGATATTCAACTAATATTTCATGGTAAATGACACACGTTGAAAATTAAAAACTGACATATCAGAGTAAGTTATGTACCCATTTTCACAGAAGTTCGTTTAATCTATGAGTAATATGCGTTACAGTGTAGACATCCGTTCACGCATTCGGCTAATTTATGAACTTTTGGTCACCAAATAGGAACTCTCGTAGACAGGCATCTAAATACTTTAATGAGCAGGTTCTGGCGTTAAATATTGCGATCCATCAAATCAACCCCGAGTAAATTTCTGGAATTGGTTACTCGTTGATAACCTCTCAAACCTTGCTATTTTCGTTTTCTTTCATCCAAACACAATTTATTGCTGCTTTAATGCACATCATGTATACACAAAACACGTACTGGCCTAAATGGTGCATCTCCTTACATTCTTGATTCCTTACATGTACACATATTAGTTAAAACTGTGAACACATCTATCCTTCACAAACAATTGATATTTATTTGAATTACCAGAATATATGCCTACACTGCTTTGAACTAAGCCACCAAGAAAATGTTCTGCATCCAGATGACGAAGATTCTGACATGGGTTCCTTTCAAGAACATCATTATATTTGTCATATTAATGAATTGTCATTCGGCGCTGATCAGATTTGCTATCACATAGTTTCTTTTGATGAACCGTGAGACATATAGTTCACTGTTCAAGCTGTGTTGTGACAACTAACATAGTGCCTCCGCTTTTTACGGTAATTGATTTCAAATCGTTTAAATAGCAAGAAGACATAACTAATTAATTTTCTACTGAGTGTGAGGACTCGGGTAGTCAATGGCTTGTCGTTTAGAACTGTGGTGAAAATACAGCCACAGAGGTGGTGAAATACATAAATCAAGAAAATGGTGATTAAATTATTTTCCCTCTAGTGCTGTGGAATTAGAAAACGATAAATACTTTTCAACAACAGATAATGGCTTGATCTGTACATTCCATCAATACAGGTGGAATGATGTGTTTTGGTAGTTTTAGAAATAGGCAAGATCTGATAAACATACCCAACGTATTCCATTATTTCTGAAAGGTTACTCACTGTATTATCTGCTATTGATTCAAGTGTATACTAATTTGAAAATAATAACAGTTAATGCATACATACAATTTTGTTGAAGTTCGAACACCTTTAACTCTCTAGCATACTGAACGCAGTGAGGATGCTGTTCTCGAATATACATTCACCATACGTGTATAGCGCTTGACATAACTAATACACTCAGTCTCAGATTAGTAAGTGTTACTTACAAACAGTACATCGACATAGTTTATAGTATATAGCGTACACACATATATAGATTGTAAAGACATGACACACATGGACATATGTACACAATAAATAAGGAAAACAAACCGTATTACTAAAGGAAAACGACACCAATAATGCAGGTATATTGCAAAACAACACAAGCTCTCATCAAAACAATGAAGGGAAAATATATATCTTACAATGTACCCTTTTCACGTACTTATTTAAGATCTGGCTGGAACTAGGAGTACCCGTTTTATGTGTATATGTACCCGACACGCCATCTACTTACACGTGATATGTTTGGTCCATTTGAAGATATGCTAATAATGAATGATCAGGACTACTCCAACCAACCATTCAATATTGTTATTGCCATTCCTGGTGTCAATCTGAATTTCAAACGGCAGCATTTTTACCATATAAACATGTACAATTGACATTTATTCGAAAACTTGATTGACAGGCTAATACTTGGGTGTTTTTATGGGTTAAAATAGTTCGAGAATACCGAACAAACGGAACGTATGAGTATGGAAATTGGACGATAATATGATGTTAAATCAAGGAAGCATAACGAATGGTTTTCATACAAATTAGAAGTTGACATTTATTATCGCCCGTGTGATATGATATGCTCCATGTTACTTTACTAGACTTTCTCCCTTTTAATATTCGTTTGTCTGCACTTACACACTGCTTGCGAACAGTTTATCTTTCTAATCTTTGCTGAATATACACTGCAGTTATAGAACATCATGTGAACAACTTGTTTTATATATGTTGAAGAAAAAACGTTTTGATATAAATTATTTGGGAATGTACAGTAAGTTAAAATCTGATTCAAATTACCTTTCATACCGTTGGTGAGTTTTAAATCAGTTTCTTTATTTAATTGTTTTGCTACTTTTAATGCTTATCCTTTAAATAAATGGTCTTGTTGATGTTGTTGTTGTTGTTAAATAGTTATACTAATACCAATGAAACAAGTAATATTTATAATAACAAATGCACGGACACACACATAATTAAACTCACATTAATAATGACCCTAAACACAATTTAACAAGGAAGCTACTTTAACATGGAATCCGTCGTAAGAACCTCAATAACACATACCTATGAGAAGGGTGCCTGGTTTAATAGACATATAAGGTTATACCATAGCAGTGAATGCGTCTGATTATTTATGTTCTCATACATGCAATGCATACTCCAAAATGGTGTTCGGTAAGATTCCGGTCAAATTATACACTATCTCCGTATTACCATTTCATTTTCTAAGCATTACGTGTTATCATTTACTAATTGGTATGGTAATATTTTGTGACACTTCATCGAAATATTTATGATGCTACACTTAGTACGATATGACATCATCATGAAACAAAGTAGAATATAATGCCCATAGTTCGTTCTTACAATTCAGCAATGGCAATAGTGTCACCGCCGCAGATACAAACAGCGGCTGGAAACAGCAATTCTGTCACACCTGCATTGGTCATACGGGAATGTGACAGTGAGCGCTGACTAACCCTACGTTACTCAAGCCTTACACCCTGAAAAACATCCCCACCCTTAATTACCAGTGTCCAACGTCCATTTTTATGTCGTATCGGTTCTTCCAACAGAAGCTGGAAACATCAAAGAACGACACTGTTTCTCTGCGACTGGCTTAAAGATTTGAATAAAACATCTTCGGTGGGAATACTCGTAAAATGTGTTCAGTATGGCCCAAATCTATATGCAAATTTGAATTAATTCAGCGCAATAAAAGAGAAAGAATAAAACTTCGTCGCGAACCCGTCTTCGGCTTTGGCAGACTTTTCTTAAATAAGGAGCAACATTTTATTGACGTCGTAAAATTCTCTAGTGTTATATTCGATTTCGTATCACGTTGCCCGCGTTTAATTTCGAATGGTGTCGACGTTAGAATTAAAAGAATCTTTTATGGCTTATTTTATTCCACCTTTAAGGCCTTGTAATTATAACGTAGACAATAAAAGCTTCGTAACGACAAGCCTCATTCCATTTCTTGATTGGAGACAATGACATTAGCATGTGACCCGAGAGGAAGACCTTGCCCAACTCTGTTAGATCATTCTAATTCACTTGCCATTTCGCTTTCAATTTTATAATCATATTACACCGTTTTAATGTGACTTCATGTCCTATGAACGCGGTTGTTCCATCAGTGAACGGCAAAAAAGCTGGACATAAAGTAAGAAATGGGGGCCAAACACGAAGCCTCCTTACTTACTGTTTTCAATCATTTCCACATTAGTGTTGCTGATTATATTTGATAGAAGGCTCTAATTGAGGATGAGACTCCATTATCTAATAATCAAGAACGACTCGTGATGGAATACAATAATAAATCTATGACTTAACGACGCAAGGAAACGAACTTATCTTTCAATTTAGCTAAGTGATAATTAGCAGAAATTCCATCGAAATAACCCATACACGACATCATGTACGGAGGAATAACTCGAGGCAATGCTGTCTGCCTGTCATGTAGATTATAATGTTGTTATATAACTGAACAGAATAGTATTTATTTCATTAAACTTGTACAACGTACAACGTTTGAAACACAATATATACATACAAAACATTAAACGTGATTCAAACAAGAGAGAAGACAGTTTTTTTAGAAAGGGAGGATAACATGGCTTGATGTTGCATGACTAAGAAAATGTTGTGAGCAAAGAAACCATATACGAACTATACATGCTCTTTGAAACTATGGAGTCGAAACTTAGATGACTTCTTAATGACAAAGGTCTCGGACCTATTAACAATTTACACTCAATACACACTAGCTAATTTACAGTCAACACAAAATAATATTAAAAGTGGAAGAAACGCCTCTTGTTTTTTGTTATTATGATAAAAAAAGAGAAAACATACAATAGTTCATGTGTATTTGTGGAACGCCCGTATACGTGTTGTTTTACTTGTTATTTCAGTTTTTTATACTCGTGGCATACATTTACATGAAACGAATCAAACGGCGTGTTATCTAAGTATGGCATCGATCGTGACATCCTGTGCTACCGCTGTAACTAGGATCATAGTATGTGACGTCATGTCATTTATAAACAGTATCGGTTAACATTGTCAGCAGTCACGTGGCCGCAGTCTCTTAATTTACATATTGCTTTCCTACCCATTACTACACGCACACACACCTTTCGTTTTGTGTTGATAATCGTAGGTCGTAAAGCCATTAACACGGGCACAACACAAGTATTAATGGATTTTCAATGGTTCTTAAATTGCGTCGCAAAGAGCTGAACTCGTTTGGAATGTTTGAAAAACAATACATACGGAAGTAGCCCGCTTTTGTGTCTTGTAGAATTATCAGATTTACCATCACTGCTACCTTTACACACGACGCATGTGGCTTTTGTACAAAATTAACAAAATTATAGAAAATGAGGCTTCAAAATCAAAAGTAACTTTTTGACAACCGCTATATATCACTATACAGCCAATTTGTATGCTAATACTACCAATTCAAATTCAATTAAGGCCCAATCAGATTAAATATCCCATTAACGCCTTCACTAATGACTACCTAACTGGAAAATGCAGGAATATTTTAACATGGGTCTCACATCTCTATAAATGTGTTTGCTGTTCTGACTACACATAAATCTCACAACTGACCGTATCAGGTTTCGCCAAGTAGTGCACTTCGTCGTGTTTGTTACAAATTTACAACTTTATCGCCCATACAGAATCTGCTTAGTTCTTGATAGATCTGCAAATGGTGCGTATGACTGTTGCTTGTGAAGGTCCAGGGTTTGAAAGCACCCGCTGGTTTGTCGTGAAATATGGAAGACGGTAATGGGAAAGTCTGTCGTCCTAGAAGCATGTGTGGTCTATAAGGAATGTGTGAGCAAGGGTTTGCAGTACTGGCCATGGAATGCATTCGCAATGATTCACTGGGAACCCGAACATGCGTTTCACTCAAATTACCACACATATCTCATGAACATATACTAGAAATGTATGTATTTGTGCGACAGTGCATGCATCTACAAGTTTCCAACATATGTTCGGTATTTTGGGTAGACACATTCCTCAGTTATCTAGTAGTAAAACTATTGCTATATAATACACGCTGGTGCTAATTTAAAACTATGTTAACAATGATGTGGTTAAACTTTATTTCAAATGTTAAAGTTATACATATACCAATACAAATGTGTGCTGTTTAAACTGTTTCCTCGTTGCCACAATCCTACTCCTGTGTGGTCCCAATCCTTTCCGGGTGTTCTCCATACATCAACCCCTAACCAACTGTAACAAACCGTTGCACAATGTCGAGGGGCGTGGACCATTGAACATATATAACCTCAGAATCCTCTAAATGAAACACTAAACGACATAATGTCTAAACAGTTGACACTGACGTGAAGTGACTGCTCTCCCTCTAGCATTGATGTACGGCCACAAGAAGGCTCTGAATTCCTGACGCAACTTTAGACCATGTTGCAGAATTAGATTCAGAACAATGTGTTGGTAGTAAGAATCAATCGGGATATCTTTTAATGGTGTACATTGATTGGAATGTATAGGGTATGTTTATTGTAAATGTGTTTCTAATATATCATCGTTTCATTGTTTGATGCTTCTGTAGAAAGAGTCTCGACCACACACTGTTACTTGTGTAATGTCAAACAACTATGAACGTAAATACCACTTTAATAAGCACCTTAATAATGGATACACTTATATATAACGATTCAAGTGTTTTCATCCGACTGCTGGTCCAAGCACACACATTTCAGATACAACTGTTCTCAAAAGAGTGTTATTGGTCATCGTAACTACGCTTGTTTTAACAACGCCTTTATGAGGGTTATCTTGTATCGGTTCGTTTCTTTTGACTAATTTTATCTCCACACGAGGACCTTATATTTGGGCCATCGTAGGTCAGATTAACTCAACTGTCCGCAAGATTGTGGGAAATGTTTCAGCACCCGTCATTAAAACCCGGACACGTAACCACGGAAATAAACCAAATTAACTCCCTTGATAACAGTGCGGTATATATCCCTCTCGGCATACCCGGCTTTGTATGATGCTAACCTGAGCCTAGTAATCAAGGACCAGTAAAAGTGGACAACACGGTCGTAAAGTATGTAACAGTCGTGATTAGTGGGGAAACAAAGATGAACAAACGTAGTCATCTGTTTCGTTCTCTGCATCAAACACTGACAAAAGCAAGACCAAACATTCAGCGTTGTTCGACCACAGTTATGCTGATGACCAGTAACAACCTATAGCAAAATACAACTTACAACATGGTGCAAACAGGTAGCCGTATCTGGAATAATTGGTAACATCACAGTTGGCAACAACACCAATACCTAATAGCTAACTACATTTAAATTACATCTTAATGATGTGTACAATTTTACAATATATTGTCGATGATATGGTTTGTAACAATTTGCAATAATTATATATTTTTTATCTCTTTTAAGGGATATTCATAAGGATTCCATAAGGGTTGGGTGACAATCAAACATCGCGTTAATGGCTTACATAATGTTTCCATTAAGTTAACGAAACAAACGCATATCCTTGCTGAGCTTTATGTCTTAAAGGATTTGGAGGAAGTAAGAAGTTTTATATATGCCCTTACCTTTTCATTTCCTTCATTATCCATTTGTTTAAAACTTTTATAGAATCAATTGATGTTGAAAGAAAAGTATCATCCACTTTAAAACGCCCAAAAAATTTCAAATACGAATATCTCATGTTACAAACTATATAAACGGTTGTGTTAAGTATGGAAGATGCTGTTCAATTGTATGTTTGGTTTTGTTTATTGCCCGTATGGAGTGGATTTTATAGCGCATACAGCTATTACACCGCTGGATCCAGGACCATCAACTCAGGCTGCAGAAATGAACAGCCAAAATGATGCTATAGAATTAATTCAATTATATGTTCAAGATGTTCAACGTGCATTTTCCTGCAATCTACGATATACTATAGACCACACATTGGAAGCATTATTGTTATCCGATTTCCCTACCCGAAGCAATTGTAGGAAAAATGGAGTAATCTGCTGAAGTAAAATGGATCCTTTAATGCTACAGGAATGCTAGAACAACCTACAACTTAAGATATAACATAAGGAATGATTTGCTCACCTACTGGGAAGCCTGAAGATGTAATCTGACGTTTAGATATATATTGTTCTATGTTACATCAACATTATTCCTAAGACTATGAGAAATTGAAACAGGGTGCCAACTATTTACCGAGAAATTCAAACACTTGCTAGGGATTTCAGTAACACTGAATGGGGATTTCTGATATGGGTGTTTACACATGTAAAAAGGACATGAAGTATTCTTTTCATTATAATATAGTAACGTGGTATCAAGTTAGAAAGACGACACAATCCCCTTGTTAATCCAGTCACATATTGTTCCGAAAAAGTGGTGCTTAAAGATGGTTACGTGTTATACAATACACCATTTAGGAAAACGAACACATACAAATACAACAATTCAAGGGACGCAACTGTTAGAAATCGTTTTACTAGTTTAAGTATGACACATAAATTACGACTAGCGCTCTAGTTCACATGATGTGACGCTAGCTGAATGGGTTCCTTATTCTGCATTTGGCAATTCCAACTGGTTGTTCTTCGAAATTGGAATAGTTGCGTTATTGTAAACGGACAAACTCCACATATACAAACACATTATCTTATTATGGCGCTTCTGCTCTTCACTGACCAAATACAACCGTGATTAAATGCCGTCATCACACGCAGAGAAACTGGATATTCTACAGTATATATACAAATATACAAATACAATGGCAACAAAAGAAAGTTGATTAGCTCAGTAAATAGTGTACACATTTCGGGACTGCAATCTTTTATTCTATGTAACTCTTTAAAATTCTAATTTTCAGGGTTAACGAAAACTTCAACTGAAACAAATCATAAATATGGGAGCAGATGGAGAAACAAGTGGGGCTTATCAGTAGCTCTTATCAACCAGAAATAGGTGTTTATGTTTGATAAGTTTCCATGTGTGCCGGCAATGTCAAATCGGACATTTATTGCCAAAGCGCTTCTTAAAAAGAGATGAAACGCGAGAGGAGCAGCAACGTTGAGTAGATTGGACAGAGGGCTTGTCTGTGAACGCACACCATAACTGTAGACATTTATGTCAGTGTGGTTACTGATAATCGTTTGAAAGGTGAACGTGAAATGTAGAAATGAAATACAACACGAGATGTTATGTGAACCCTCCAAATTAAAACGCTTGGAATGTGTGAACTATTTTTAGCAATCTGTTTCAAAAAGTGTTTTCTCATTTAAAGCGCAGTCTAGTTCCTTTGACGTTGTTATGATACAATCATTTCATTTCCATGACATATGATTCCTAAAATGCAAATCACTGACAACAACGTGTCAACAACTGTGATTTAAGAATCATTACAAAACAATTTGCTGTTTAACGAACTATAAAGTGCTTACATGTATCGTTTCATATTATTTTCTTGTTGTGAAAAAGAAATCAAAAAGCGCACAGTGAAAATGGTAGAAAATGTGTATTTTGTTTCAGATAAAAACCTAAGCAAATGTTCAAGCTGCATAATGTTTCCTCCGTGGTCAAGCCTCGAGACATCTTGGAGACTTTCCTCCAACCAGAAACGCCGGTAAATAAGAAAACTAGAAGACTACAAACAGATAACAGGATTACTAATTAACCTAGCTATGTCCGAAACTCCATGGATACCGACTCACTATTTAATCAAGAGAGATAACCACGGTCGTGGCGATGGTCGTAAAAGTGTACTAAACGTCGTCTTGGCATCGAAAAGTTTGTTGCCGTAGTCATGAATCTGTCGGTGTCTTATCTCTTTGTCCGATTGTGCGTCCTGTCACATACCATGGACAGTTTGAACATAAGAACCGGGGGCGTCCTGTCACATACCATGGACAGTTTGAACATAAGAACCGATGGCGTCCTGTCACATACCATGGACAGTTTGAACATAAGAACCGGTGGCGTCCTGTCACATACCATGGACAGTTTGAACATAAGAACCGGGGAAACACGATTGTGCGT
>ENA-OREC01001764-OREC01001764.1-marine-metagenome-genome-assembly--contig:-NODE-1764-length-11334-cov-12.909745_pt1 | contig 11334 bp, 2 predicted proteins | sample MGYA00248626_ERZ508543 | MGnify/ENA primary metagenome ERZ508543 (study PRJEB26211, sample SAMN05518279) | marine metagenome | isolation source: Puget Sound, Washington, USA | host: Bankia setacea... | reverse complement strand
ACCTTTTCGTTTCCCACCAATAACTCGAGAATGCCTTGACCTACCTTCCTCAAACTTTGTCCACACAACCGTCCTGAGCAGCAGAGGAGTCCTATTGAAACTGGGTTTAAGGTCAAGATGACCGGGGACAAATATGCCAAAAACATTTCCGATTGTTTAATTAACAATTTCCCAAAATGAATTTCCTCTTCATACTTTGTGCAACTTATTTTAAACTGATTTATGCAGTTTTACAAAACATCTGTGACAAAAAAAATCTTTAGGGGGCATAATGTTTTACAGACATCTCTTGTTATTTTTTTGAATGATTGCTTGAAGGAACAGATCTAAATACCTTTCTTTTGAATCAATGGAAATAAAACTCCACCTTTCAAATTATTATGAATGAGAAGATGTATCGAGGCTGCCAATTAAAAAAACGAAATTTTCATTGACTAGATTCCCACAGAAATTCCCTGAGGAGCCAATTAAACTGCCCTCATTAATGTATTCATGATTGCTGAGAGTGTCCTTGCTAAATCACCCCATAGTATAATAATAATAAAGACTTTTATTAACGAGAGTGCTTATTAGATGTACATCTATCTTCAATAAGGCCCTCAAAAGTATATAACTAAGCATAGCACTGTAGAGAAACAATGGTATCTAACATGAAGACATTAGCAAACTTGGCAAAAGACAGTCATGTTTTAATGGTCCGAAGAACTAGTTTGTTTTTGTCCATTTTGAAATTTCAAATATTTTTTAGGGGTCCGACACATTTTTTACCAGCCACAGCCTTAGGATTGGTATCTTTCACATAGACTGCATTAGAACCACATTAATTTACCTGATAAGAGGACCCGTTGAAATGACGTGACAGTTGAAATGTTGAAACAGGCTATAGAAAAATGATTCAGAAGCTGCAGGTTGGGTTATGTTTGAATGGTGGTGACCTGTTCTAACAGCATCATATTGGAGTAGCCATTGATATGGACACTTGATATTAGACTTATAGAAATGTATGTCAGTGACACGCAACATGTATCGTATTATGTGAAATTTAGGTCATGACACGAATACTTTTAGTCCGTGACACAGATAATATTGCTGCTGTAAATTTCTGCTATTTTTGGTCATTTTTATTTGGCCACTAAGTAAACTGTTCTTTCTGTGACACAGTTAATATTCGCTGCTGTAGACGTCTGCTATTTAACCTATCCCATCCTCCTACACATCTATCATGATTAAAACATAATTTTTATAGAAAAGTTCTTATGTCTATTTGTTCCTTTATTGGTAGCGGTTGTATTATATACTGATAATGCCTAGTTTTTTCATCTAGTGCTATTAATAGAACAGGTTTCGCACCCTGTTCCTTTACTCCATCCTGCTGGCAAAAAAATGAAACTAGTGACCTATATTTGGAATCGCGGATTAAATTACGCTATGCCAAAAAGTTTTATTATATTTAGATTAAGCTTAAAGAATGTAATTGAAAACTAGGATTTCGTAACATGAGCGGAATAACCATGTTGTATACCCGTGATGTTTGCTGAGTCAGGGGAAAATGGACCTATAAGAATCGTATATTGAAGGTTTGAAAGCAGAAAGGGTTCTATAGGCTATTTTAGCAATGGTAGATAACGCGATCTTCCACGCGATTAATCCCGTGTAAACTATTATTGACATTCATTCGCAAAGACCGATGACCCTTTTTAGCAGATATATGAACCCAGCAATCTGATCCACTGACCCCTTTCGCATTTTTTTTAAACAATGGATTCTTTAATTTAAAATAAACATGGACTATATTGTAAAGTTACATGTATAGTATTTGGTTCGTTATGCGATATCTAGATATATGAGCAGAGTGTTAAACATATGTCACGCTAAGAGTGTATGTGATAAAATAATTTATGCAGTCAGGGTCAATAAACTAGAATCTACGTCATCTACTAATGAATATCCATGGTAGAATAGTTTTTATTCATTAATCGCATGCCAAGTCTTGTTTTTCAATGCAATATAACCAGTTTGTATATCTTTTATATTACACATGTTGGATATAACCTGAGACTCACCATGCAAGAGACTGATGGAACACAAGCCCAGAGCAGCAAGTCTGTGCATGCTAAAGAATAACGTGATAACAAGAATCTTGGATCTGCTTGTTGTCATTCTAATGTGAAAAATAATCATAACACATGTCAGATCCTGTACTATTATTTACAGTACAGTACAGTAAAAAAAAAAAAGAGTAATATTTACAGTACTTGGCATCATAACCAATATTTTCAACCTTAATAATTATTCTCAATACAAAAGCTAGTGTAATGGTAAACTTTTGTTAAAGGTGGACCTTCTTCATTCAAGATATAAAAAAATACATATTCATCTGTCCTCCTTGCCACATTGTAGTTATGAAATAATGCTCTAATTGAATATAAAGAATACTGAGTCTGATTTTATAACCTAGTTATCATTATACTGAAATCCAAAAGAATATTCAATGGGGTAGTCATAAAAGATTCAAAGTAAAAGCAGGTAATTTGAATGTAGAAAAACCAGTGTTGTAAGATTTTTTCTTTCAAACTCAACACTGTTACAACCCAAAGAACCTTACATGGATAATAATTATGATTAAAATATTAAACTTACAGCATAAAATCATAAAATGCTCTAGAAAGTAAGATTAAATCTTTAACTTACGTTTTGTCTTTCCTAAAGATAACAAAAGACAGTGAGCTTTTACTGGTCTGAAAATATAATTTGCTCTTCACCTTTTGAAAAAAAACACAATATTTTGACTTGACAGACAACCGTTTTACCAGTCATATGCCCTAACAGCTGGCGTCTTTTTCTGATTTGCAAAGGATGGTTAGTACTGGTTTGATAATTCAGGTATTACGATAAATGACCTTGATACAATTGAAACGGCAACTCATGTAAAATCACTACTGTCCTAAGATTGGTCTAATTTGCTGAACTTTACTATGTACATTTATTTTCAGATTTGAAGAAGACTCTTGCCGTGCTGTTAGAAAATATTATGGAGCGTTTAGATCATATTGAGCAGAGATTAAACATATCTGCCAACAGTTCACTACCTGCAGTCAACATTGTGAAATACATGCCATCTGAAAAACTTATACTGGCCAAAGGTAAATTGATTTAACTGTCGAAAGCTGTCTAAACAAAATATGAAAAATGAGTTAATTTGTGAAAAATCAAAGTGACACCTAGACTTGTCGGCACTAATATTGTAATAGATTTACTCCAAAACTTGCTGGATGCTGGTTCTTCCCAAAGTCCAGTTCAGTACAAACAAACTTGTTTTACTATTGAATTCTAATATTGGTGTTATTCTGTTTGCATTGTTTATACAGCAAGCGCATGCAGTTATTTGCGGGGGGGGGGAACGACAAATAAAAGCTAGTTTCAGATTACAACTTTAGTCTGCATGAGTTTACATCTTAACTTTAGGAACTGATTAATATGTTTGAATGCAAAAGGTTCAAATGTTCTTGTCCTGTACTTTTTATCGTCCTTAAGAGTGTTATATGATTTGACACTTTGTGTTTGTCTGCTTGTTCACTTTAAAGATGGACTTTCACTCAAAATAATTCATATTCAACTGTACTTCATAGTCACAAAGTTCTTATGAAATAATGACCTTATGGAAGATATAGGCAACCAAACTAGATCCTATAGTCTAGTCATATTATACAAAAATTGTCAAAAATAATATTTAATAGGTCAGTCATAAAAGGTTTATAGTACTTGCGAACAATTTGAAAGTAGGAAAACCAATCTTGCATTGTTCTTTTCTTGGAAACTCAACCCAGATTCCTTGATACATGTATTATAAAATATGTATGCTAATTTTTCAACATATGGTTTTTGGAAATTAATCAATTGGGAACGAAAGGGACAACTTTAAGCATACTAAGAAAGGGGACAGTTTTTAGTTGACTCTCATAAAACTTATTTTTGGTGATAGAAAGTAATGCTTAAATGCTTGTTTGTAACTTCTCCCCTTTTTTATTGAGTTATAGCCCCTTTTTAATTTGCATTTCATGGTATATTGACTGGCATTGAAATATTCTCTGTTTTTCTCGAACTCAGTTGATTTTGTTACATTGGCAGCTGAGAGATTGAAATACATACAGAGGTTCTTTTTTTTTTGAGTGATAATTGCTAAAAACGTTCTAAGTGAGGTTGAATAAAGAAGCTATTAGAACTTTGTCGCAATCACCATCAGTTTGAATATAGCATTTCATTAAATAAACTACCATACAATGCTATCGTGATCCTTCCTTGTAGATTTGATTGGAGGTAAACAAGACAAAGAACAGTGTGCCTTAAACCAGAAGGAAAGACAACTCTACCCAAAATGTGAAGGCAAAATTGCTGTGAGTTCTCTATTTTTTTATTTAATTCAAAGCTCTTTATGAGAAATAAGTGTTTCTCTATGTATGTTATCATATGATATGGTTGGTTGCAAGATGATTTTTACTACTATGAAACAACTAAATGTTTTCTATTATTCACACTTTTTCTGGAATTTTATATTAATACTCCTGCTTCACAAAAGTGGAATCATGCTTGTGGTCCGTCTGTCCCGCCCAATCCTGGTTTTATTTTCCAGTCCATATCTTTGTTATTCATTGTTGGCTTTAAAAATAATATGGCAGAAGTGAATACCACAGTAAGACGAAGTATCACGCAAAAGGAAATGGTTACAGAAATCTAATTTGTGTACTGATCAAAATGAAATTTAATATTTTGGGTATACTCATATGCTGTGCATGAAGGAAGATAATCCCAGTCGAAAAACATCATGGGAGATAATTATTTGTGCATGACGGGGGTATCCTTTGTGATTTGACTGACAGTTCTGGTTACAATCGTTGAAAGCTAAAGTTTGAACTAATATTAAATTTGTTGATGATGATAATGACCATGACTGTACCTTGAATAAAATGGGTAAGAATATTCATTTTTATTAGGATAATTGTCAACATTTTGTACCTTTAATGGTTGAATGCGGATAAAAAAATGTTTAGGCGTTAACTTAAAATGGTTTATATATTTTCTTATGTTGATATAGTGGATGAGAGAGATGTGGAAATCTGACCCGTGTTATGCTGCATACGGTGTGGACGGCTCTGTGTGCTCTTTCATTATGTATCTCAGTGAGGTCAGTATATAGTGGATTGCTGTGTAGTTCTTGAATGGTCTTGTTAGTGTGTAAAACAAATAAGAGCGAGAATTGTTTTTAGAACACTTTCTTTTTTGTAATTGAATGTTTTCTGACTGTCATTCATGTTTATATTACCCCCTTTGAAGAATTGAGTGTATAATGCATTTTACACATGTTGGTCTGTCCATCGTAGTGAAGCTTGTCCAATTGATAACTGAAGAAAACTTGGAAGAACAGTCTTCCAACTTGGCAGATAGGTTGTTTATGAACAGAAGAAGATAACCTTTAAAGATATTGATGTCATCTTGTCAAGTGATCTTTAATGCAAAATGCTTAATTGATCGATGACAACATAATGCTGCATACCCTCAGACTTGGTAATTAGTCGGTCATGATAAGTAGATGACCCCTATGGATTTTGAGGTTAAAGGTCAAGGTAACGACTACCTTTAACACAAAAATCTTGTCTGTTTGATAACTGGAGAACGCTTGGACCTACACTCTCTAAACCCAGCAGGACGGTTAGGCAAGACAAGTAGATGACCAATTGCTTGTCCCATGTTTGGTACTTGTTTGTAGAATTTGGCTGTATAGTGTTTGTTTCAGTCCTGCTCATGTTTTACAGGTGGAGGGTTGGTGTCCTAGATCTGCCTGGCATGGCTCTAACATCTTCCCATCAAACATGCCTACCAAGGAAAACTTTGTGAGTATGAGTATCGATTCAACATTCAACAACAAACAAATAGAAAAGTGAAACCCCTCTAACCTGTGAAACCCCTCTAAACCTGTGAAACCCCTCTAACTTGTGAAACCCCTTCTAACCTGTGAAACCCCTCTAACCTGTGAAACTCCTAACCTGTGAAACCCCTCTAACTTGTGAAACCCCACTAACCTGTGAAACCCCTCTAAATCTGTGAAACCCCTATAACCTGTGAAACCCCTCTAACCTGTGAAACCCCTCTAAACCTGTAAAAACCCTCTAACCTTCGAAACCCCTCTAACCTGTGAAATGCCTATAACCTGTGAAACCCCTCTAAACCTGTAAAACCCCTCTAACTTGTGAAACCCCTCTAAACCTGTAAAAACCCTCTAACCTGTGAAACCCCTCTAACCTGTGAAATGCCTATAACCTGTGAAACCCCTCTGTAAAACGGACTCCCACTTTAGCAAAAACCCTTGTGTACCAAACATGGCCTGTGGTCCCAAGTCTATCTTTCCTATATAAATAACCCATTTTAACCAGAAACCCCTTAACCGGCCATATTGTCTGTCTGGTCCCAAAATGTGTCCGTTTTAGAGGGGTTTCACTGTATTTAGATCAAAGCTATAACATTAAAACAATTAATATTTTGGCTTAATGAAAACCTGAAATTAAAAGTAAACTTATATTAATTAACTAGCTGCTGTTTGTGGCACTTGAATACTGACATCTGTTATTTGAGGTAATGCATTGCTGTCTAAGTTTTAAAGAACAGAATATTTAAAAAAACTGGCGGGGGGAGAACACAGGATTGTTTTCAAGCTCAGTTGGCTTCACGCAGGTGAGATATTTCAACTCGTCCTATAGCCCTTTCAAGTGGTTATGGATGCAGGACAAAGTGGGCATTTTGAAACTTGTAATGTGATTTGGTTGATTTTACCATACCAATAATAAGCAGGATGATTGGAAATTTTGATAATTTTCTTGCCCTGAAGGTAATTAAACCATTACCGTCTAAGTTCAAAGAAAGAAATATAAAATATATCTTGAATATATTAGAATTATGTTCAAGCTTAGTTTGCTGCACCAATGTTCAGAATGGTTTTACTTTATATCTCCATCAGGCCAACATTACAACCGATCTGAGGGGGCTGATGGACCTTCTGGTGGACCCTAATGAGCGCCAAGGTTACGCCTGGATACGCATGAGAATCAAACGTATATGGCCTCGATGGGCAGTGGCAATACAAGAACTGGCACAGAAACAAGACATGGGTAGAAGGAAACAGAAGAAAGTACTGGTGCACCTCGGTCTCCTGTCAAAACAATCAGGCTGGAAGTTTGCAGAGATGCAGTTTAAAGGTAGCTACATTTAGGATCTTACATGAGTAGTCATTTAATATAAACTTTTATGAAACAAGTTTAGGACATGTTTTTAAGTGAGTCTCTGGCTTTAAATTTAAATTTTACATTTCAGATTTAGTTTTATAAAAGCTTATATTAAAATGACAACAAACATGAGATTCTTTTCATCAAGCGACTGTGACTTTAAAAGTTCACAGACCTGCAGCTAGAGACCCCTACTGGTTTTGACATTTCGTAACTCTGGTTATATTAGACTAGTGTAATATGAAGATATTTGAAGTGGCTATATTACACTGAAAACAAGCATAGTTATGGGATAAAGCTGGATCAGGCCCCCGTGCTCACAAAGCTTTTCAGAATCAAGATCAAGATCAGGCACATGTTAAAAATTATTCCACTATTGAGTTTTTTAAAACCTACAATAACAATTTTAACTATTGACTGATGGTATTTAATAAAGTATGTACTCCAAATAAGACTTCTCGGAATTCTAAGCTTTTTTATGAAAGAAAAAGTAAATTTTATAGTTGCGACTAAAATTATGAAAATTTGAGCCCACTAAAAACAGGATCAACTTTATTATATTTAATTGTCTCCAACATGTACTTTAATCTTATGCATTCTATGTCTAAAACAACATTTACCATGGCAATGGATAAATAAATCAAGTTTTCTTGAACAGATAATGTGAACTAGTCCAGAAATTGTTCATTTTGAAACTTGAGCCTGATCTTGATCCTGAACCTGAAAAACTTAGTGAACACGGGGCCTGGGTGATGAGTTTTCTAGCATCTCATCTCACATGGAGCATCTCAGGGTGTTTTCAACATTTGTATATTGATATTTGAAATGGTTGTTATACAATGAAAACAAAGTTAAATACATGTGATAAAAGTCTTTGTTTGAAAAAAAAATCTCACAAAACGCTGATGGTATTCCTTAGAAACATAATCTGTTCCTTTTAAGAATAGCATTTGATATGGTTATTATGACCTCATTAAAAGTACTGGGTGTATATTGCACCTGTCAGTGGGTCGTCAATCTGTCCGTTCATATAAAGCTTGTCCCAGTGATAAACCCCTGGACTTACAGACCAAACTTGGCACAGATGTTGGTCGTGACTGGGAGATGTCCCGTGTTGATATTGAGGTCAATGGTTTGATGATATACAACGAGGGGACTATTTGACACTTAAGTCAATCTTCCATAAGGCCCCCAATTCATTTTAATTTTGATTGGGAAATCACACTCTAATCTGTTCCTGAAACCAACCAATACTAAGCAATAAGGTAAAGTTTCTTGCTCAAGGAAACAACGGGGCCTTTGATGGGGTTCGAACCCAAGACCTCCACATTATGAGTCAGATGTGCAACCCATTGGGCCACGCCGCCCCTTAAACCGTCAATAGAGTTAAGGTCAAGGTCACAGTGTCCTTTAACATAAAAAACTTCTCCAGTTTTGTCTGATTGATATCTAGAGAACGCTTGAACATACAGCCTTTAAACTTGGCAGATTGGTTGGGCATGCCCACTGATATTGGGGTATCTTGAATTGTAATAAGTGTCTTAAAAAAATCACAGATTCACCGCCCTAAACAATATTCTATTCATTGTTTTCTGTCCCTTCCAGGCGGTCCATTGGGTGAGCTGGTACAGTGGTCAGATCTTATCACAGCATTGTATGTACTTGGTCATCAAGTAACAGTGACCAGCGAGGTGGAACAACTAGCCAGGTCAGTATATAGCACATAGCTCACTTTGATATGACCTTTACATTTATATGACCGTTACATTTATATGACCTTTACATTTACATGACCTTTACAATCATATGACCTTGACAGTTTTATAACATTGACCTTGATAAAAAGTTGACCTTGACCTTTTTAGGACCTTGACATTTATATGACCTTGACATTTAGTGTTACTTGAAGCCTTGAGTGTTTGCATGTCAATTTATGAGAATGTTGGTTTATAAGATTAGACAGGGCATGGAAATTCAATGTCATTTTTCATCCAGATGAGTGGTTTTGGATGCCGGATTAATTGAAATTTTCAAATCTGCAACATTATTTTCTTTTTTTACTATACCCTATGATTCCCCGGACCAGTAGAGATTTTGAAGATGTTCATGCCCTGTTTAGACTTTTCTAGTTAAGAATTTTTGTGATCTGTTGTTTTTTGTGCAGTCAAAGTCAAGGTTGTGTAATATGACCTCGTGGCAGAGTGTTTGTTGCAACCCTATGTATACGCATGTTCATTTTTATGATTGTATAGCATGGGAAAATTGCACTGAAGAAATGGAATATGAACAATCATGTAATGTCGGCTAATTGATAAAGGTTTGAAGTTCTTGCTGATGTTTTATTCAAGTGTCCTAGGACCGATATCCCACTGAAGTATGATAAGTGATCAATGGTAGAGCAGTATATCCATTACACAGGAACAAAACCAACACTTAAAATTATTGATAAAAACAACCCTTTGATATATCTAAGAATTAAACCCAAAGGCTGCATATAATTATAAACAAGTGCATTAGGGGAGGAGAAAGTTAAATTTGGATGTCTTGTGAACTATATAAACAAGTGCATTAGGGGAGGAGAAAGTTAAATTTGGATGTCCTCTGAACTATAAATGAAATATAGCCAAAATTGCACGTCATGTAAAAACTACATATAATTTATAGACAGAATTATAGGTTGTGTTAAATTGATGAGTACATTACACAAACCTCTAAATTACCAAGGACCTAGATTGTAGTGTTTTTACATGGTAGGGAAATAAGTCCGTTACTCGTAGTACAAGTGTATCACCCAATATTGAATGCATGTAATATATTCTTGATTTGTAGGTCCATATTTCCATGCTATAATGTAATTGTGTCTTGAATTACTGTTTGTTTTGTCTGTAAACAGCTACATTTCTAGTTGCTTTATGATTAAGACTGGAATGCGCATTACGTGAATGCAGATCTGTTTTAAATATTTATAACCGTCAATTCTTTTATTTTTGTTGACATTTACTTCATGACTTTCACCCCCCCCCCCCCCCCCCCCCCCAATCGACTTTAATTTGTGAGTTTTATTGTACTTAAAACACAGCTAAACGGACTTACCAAAACCCATGAATAAGCAATGATTATTTTACTGTAATTTTGTTTGATAATCTTTTAATGTGAATTTTTGTGAGCTTGTCTTTGATTAAAAGTACATGTATAGAAGTTGAAAGCATGTTTATGTTTGAATTTAATGCATGGAATGGGTACAAGTTGTTTAGTGGGTATAGGATGTATAACATGTACCAGGCTATGTTACTTCCTGCAAACAGATTCTGTAGGATATATTGGAATCACCCTGTCCGTCGGACCTTCAATCCTTATTTCTTGTAAGCACGAATCTTTCTTAACAGATGAACCAATACTGATGAACCTTCACACAGTTGTAGCATATAACCCTTAGAATAAGCATGAAGGAAAATGATCCTGGCCCAAAATATATCAAGGGAGATAATTCAAGGGAGATAATTATTTTTGCTGGTTGGGGGGTATCCTTTGTGATATGACCCACAGTTCTAATTTAACCATCTATTGTACGATGTAACGTGTTTTGTGACTAATTCTTACATTACACTTGTTGGCAGCTTAATACACAGGTGATCAACAAATCATTTAAATCAATTATACACCACAAACACAGCTGGCATGTTACTCTTTTTCTTTTCACAATTCACCTAACACTGACAATTATAAATCTTCTTTATTCAAATTCAAAAACACACGTCAATACTACATCTCTTAACAAAAATCACATTTCAGCATTTTTTATAATATATGCTCAGAACACTATTTTTTTATATTTTTAAGTACAATAAGAAAGAATCTAATGATTGGTAGGATCACTGCACATGTTCTGGGTTCAGTTTATAAGGGTTTCCTTTGTTTTAGCATGTCATAATATATTGCTTATAATTCTGCAACGGCAGTTTGAAGGGTGAATGTTATAGCTTGAAAAAAATGGCCTGACACTCTTGAATGAATTACACTGACATCTGAAATACAACATAGGCGTTACATGTGTATAAAC
>ENA-OREC01001763-OREC01001763.1-marine-metagenome-genome-assembly--contig:-NODE-1763-length-11335-cov-12.842867_pt1 | contig 11335 bp, 3 predicted proteins | sample MGYA00248626_ERZ508543 | MGnify/ENA primary metagenome ERZ508543 (study PRJEB26211, sample SAMN05518279) | marine metagenome | isolation source: Puget Sound, Washington, USA | host: Bankia setacea... | reverse complement strand
AGGTTGGGTTTTGTCAGGTAACACACTTACAGGTTGGGTTTTGTCAGGTAACACACTTACAGGTTGGGTTTTGTCAGGTAACACACTTATAGGTTGGGTTTTGTCAGGTAACACACTTATAGGTTGGGTTTTGTCAGGTAACACACTTACAGGTTGGGTTTTGTCACGACTTTGCTTACAATTGATATCAAACTTTTCTCTGTCTCACAAGCAATCAAAATTTCTAATTGTTAGACAATATGATTGTAACAAAATTGTTTTCAAAAGAAGAATGTACAAACTAATGATGCAGAAATAAGGCGTAACTGTTACAAGGTGAAACATGTGTCTACTTTTGATTACTTTTGTTCATTTTGCTACATTCAAATACTTTGGGTTCCATTTTTTGCTTGTATTACTATTTAGGCATAACTAGATACATGTAGTAAGTTCATTTAGCACAGTTTTAATTGAATGTCATATCTTTTTAACAGGTTCTTTTTGTTCTATAGATTATTAGGAACTGACCAAACATTATTGTGCCTTCCAGTTGTGTGGTTTTAGGCCAGATTTCTATAATCAACACAGGAATGGAATGCTGTGTAGTTATGATGTCTGTCTTTTAGTCAACATGATAACATTTGTGTCAAGATCAGTATCGCCTTCAAACTTTATATACATGTACACATTGATAAGACTTTTCAAATTAGGATGTGTTTATTGACCTTTGACCTCTGCTGCCATTTGATCTGGGCCAATGTTTAGTGGTTCTTTGTTTACAGTGATGATGTTAACACAAGAAGTAGCCAGCCGACCCATCTAACCTCTGTGTACAACAACATTGTCAACTATTACCAGGAATATAGACGGGATAGCCTTGTACATCAGATGAGACCACCATATTCTAGATTAGGTCGGTATTAATAGTTATTCACTTCTCCTTCTTTGTCTGAAGATTTTCTTGAATGAACAAAGGGTGAGTCTTTCTGAAAACACCAATGAGAACACCAAATTGTCTTTTATGGTCTGTCTACTATTGAAACCTGTATTAGCTACTGAAAGTATTAGTAACGAAAGTGTCTAAAACTGAAAACAGGGTTGTGAAATAATTATACCCCCATCCCTGCAAACAAAGTATAATTGAATCACCCTGTCTGTCCGTCTATCGATATTTCTTGTAAGCACAACTTGTCCAACAGATAAACCAATACTGATGAAACTTTACACAGTTGAAGTATAGGCCCTGAGGATGTGCATTAAGGAAGATAATTCTAGTCCTAAAACTATCAAAGGAGATAATTGTTTGTGCAGGATTTGGTTCACAGTTCTAGTTTTAAGAGATTCTGCTCTGAGACTTGATTTTAGAGCCTCGATGTTAACTGCTAAGAAGTCTTTTTCTGGAAATCATAAACAGTAAGTGAGGATAGAGGATAATAATTCTTTACAAAGAATATTTGAAACTTTCTGTTGGATTCCCATATAAAAATACATTGTTACATTTTCAGGTGAAATGTCCACAGTTTCCAGCACAGGCATTGTGGGCGGTGGTGAATCTGTAGGGTTTGGTTCTTGGAGTGATCTGCCTTCCCGTGAACAGAGGATCAGAGACAATGAAGTTTTGCTGTCTTCATATGCCACGAGGGTGTCTCAGAATTTACAGACTCGTGCAGGTGTACATAGTCTCAGAAATACGTTGCCGTCTGCTCTGTCGCCAGGAAACTTACGACCCAGCTTACAGTCTGTGTTTGGAACGCCTTTGTCACCTGGTGGCCTCATTGATCCGCAATCAGACCCGTTGCTATCCCTTGGCAGTGATACTACAGCTGGTACTGATGCTTCCCAAGAGTTGTTTACCAACCCACAAACAATTGCTCCAAATCCACAATCCACTCACCCAATGAGTAGTGCATTTGCGCCACGTTTCTTGGCTCCTCCTATCAGGGGTTTAAGCATTCCTTCTCGGGTAAGACGTGCTGAAATTGCTTTAGATTCAATGATCTCTCAGCCTACTTCAACCTGGATGCTGGGGAGTGGGATTCAAGCTCTAAATGTCTCTTCTAATGATCAAGCAACAGAATTAGACAATATACAAAATGTGACAGTAGACGACATAACTCTGCCATTAGTTCCCGGTGCTGGAACAGAGCAGTCGTTGCTTCTCGACTCTAGTTTGTCTACATCTGTAACACAAGCCCCTGTGTCTGACATATTTTCCACTTATCTGCAGAGTCAAAGTTCATCAGCGACTGTTACTACGACAACAACTGCGATGAGATCCTCCGTTAAACCATTCCAGAGTATTCGAGAACGTCTGAAGTCTAACATGCCTCTGAGTTCAGTGAACGTTACAGCTACTTCTACAACAGCGAGTAATAGTGTTTGTGCTCCAACTGCAGAGATTCCCAAGGTGACAGTTATAATGAGTTCTGGTACCCAGTCTAACAGTGCGCTGTCTGATCCTAAACAAAAATCCAGGAACCCAACAAAAAAGCAGTCTGCTACATCATCTCGTGTTGGGGTCATTCCAAAGGTCAGGATAATGATGCCTGATGGACAAACAAACGTGTCAGACTTATACACTAGTTCTAATGCTACTAGATCCACACAACGCTCTGTATCTACGTGTACAGCATCACAAACTACATCACTTTCCAACACTAGTGCAAATGATTCCTGCGTGACCTTGGAGGACAACCTAGATTCAAATCAAACAAGGTCTAGATTAACTGATAGCGATACTAATTTAGATTCTGCTATGCCTTCTCATTTGCCTGTGATATCGGGATCATGTCCGAATTCTACAGTATCAGGTTTGTCATCAAGTGCTTCTTTAATTCCAGACAATAGTGCTAATTCTGCATCTAATGGATTGTTATTGGAAGGAGCAGAGTCTGAACCTGCTACTAGTGCTACAAGTTTCTCCACCCTGTTTAATAACATTGTTCAACAACGAAGTGAAGTGTCTGACTCTGTGCTTACAACAAGAAGCTACCAAACATCAGCCCCTCAACAAACAGAATCTACTTTACCTTCCCAACTTCAGAATTTACACAACATGACTCGTTATATGACAATCATGGGGCCGTATTTAGAAAGTAGGGGTGTAAATCCTGTCACCACAGTAACAAATCCAATGCTTCTATTTAATAGGACTCAAAATGTGCCGATCGTGCCTATTGAAAGTGCTACGCAATTTCCAAGTACCAACCTGCAACATTCTAGAGATCAAGCTTCTAGTGACACAGAAAATGAGTTAACTTCTCATCTGAATCCTTCAGGCGCTTACTTCTTACCAATAACAGAAGATCAGCGCCGTTCATTGTCGTCTGCTAGTTTAAATAGGAATACTGATTCAGCAGCTTTAAGACAAATACGTTTATCTGCGGAGTCGTCTGATAGTGTTCAAGGTCAAAGTTCAAGGTCTAGCTCTCAAAATCAAGATATCGAACTTGTCGTAGATCAAAATGAAAATTACACAACGAATCGGCCGTCAGGTTCTCATGGAGATACTCAAAACATAACAATGCGAAATCACGACAGCAACAATAACTCGATACATATAGTGACGTCAAGTCGGGAGCCAAATAGGGAGTTTCCGACTAACACCGTGCCATCAAATGTTGAGGACCGCGATCAAGATTATTTGCGTCTACGGAACAGCTTTGTGTCAATGACTGATCAAATAGAGCGGGAAATGAATGAGCTGAATCGTAGAATAAATGCTTTAAGAGACAGTTTCAGTCAAAGCATAAGATCTCTGCGACAAGATAGAAGGAGGTATGAAAGTATGGACAGTCTGTTACAAGGTGAGACAGCTACAAATATTGGCTCATCAGACTTAAGCGTTCACCAGCCTCAAGATACAGCAGGTAGGCTATCAAATTATGATTATACAGATTTTTTCTAACCTGTATAGGTGGACCAGGCTTATGGAAGATGTTATGGTATTCTTATTTAAAACATTATTTTACATTTAATTTTTCCCCCATTCCAGCATTAGTGTTAAATATCATGTGGAGAAGTTTGTTTCTTGGACAAGCTTTCTAAAAGGAATGCAAAAATTATACCAAATAATAGTAACTTTTATATATCTGTTATCAGTTGAGCAGTTTATTTACATTGATATAACTTATAAGGCCTCCCCTTGGTTTAAGTGGAAATGAAAATTTGACTGTGACCTTTTGGTGACCTTGACCTTGTCCAGTTAATGTTGACAATGAAAAGAATTTGCAGGTGATGAACAGGTGACTAACGTACTTTGAAGTATTTTCTAGCACGTGTATCATTGTTTATATTAACTTTGTCAGACCCAGGACCTAGTGTACCGTTAACCCAGCCACCTACACTACTGGAGACGTCACTAAGATCACACCAGATGTGGAGACCTGTACCTCCTCATGCCCTGTTAACTGCAAGGTACTGTACCATCTTTTGCTTTCTTTTTTCATCCCTTGCAAACAAAGGGAGGGGTATATAGGAATCACCCTGTCCGTCCGTCTGTATTTTCATATATCTTAGAAGCGCAACTTCTCCTAAACATTACCATAATACAATAACTACCGACAGAAAAATTAACTCTTTCAAATCCAGAGTAACACATTAGTATGAAGCTTATTTCTCAGCAATGACAGTCATGCTTTCTAATACAGTGGCATTTCACCAAAACCTAAATTAAAATACAATCAGAAAAATACTTGCAAACAGACCATACAAATGTAGTTGAATAGGTATTCGCAAAGTCAGTTTCAGTTTGCATAAACACTAACAGTTGATAATGTAGATCCAGATGTTATTACATAGAACAGCCACCTAAAATTATGAAAACAATTAATTATTCCCTTTTTTTTTTAACAATGATAACTAAAATTATATTACAGTATTGTCCAATTTGATCGACCTGTTAAATGCATACTGATTATACAGTCAGAGCACACGACATATTAATCTTCGAACCGTTGCGGTAGTATTCCTAATATATACAGACAATAATCGGACTGTAATAGTGCAGTGGTCTAAAACGCAGGTTTATAATATGCTGGTCATGATATTGATTCTGGTCAGATCCAGATTTCTTTACATACATTTCTAAGCACTGCAAACATGTATTTTAGCTATTCGACTATTTTATTAATTATTTTGTTCATGTATTTGTGTGTGTTTTAATTTCGCTTTACCAAAACGATCCTTACAAGCTTTATACTATACAGCTTGTGAAAACACTTCCAACTGTTGGTTTGTCGGTAATGTTTTTTATCAAACAACTTGTTATCATGAATCCCGTGAATTTCAGTTTACACAAGTCTGTTTTTCACGTTAAAAAATACAAAATAAAAAGATAAAAAATTATGAAAATCCTTGACGATTACTGGGCTCGAACCAACTACCTCTGTAATAACAGGCCAATGCCTCAACCACTGTGCTGCCGATGCAAAAATATATATATTGGCTTACGCTGACGTAACCATTCGTAATAACATGTATATCTATTCAACATTAATTCTCGTAAAATAGACGGATACTATCGAAGTTAGATCGAATATTTAAATGAGCGTTATAAGTTATGCATATTAGACAGGTCAATAAAATGGGATAATATAGATAGTGAAATTAGAATGATGTTAGTATTAATTGCAAAGCAAATAGCCAATTCAAATTAATCTTTCATATTGATCCAGTTTATAGTATGTGTATGGAAATATGTTGTCTTGTACTATTAAAGAAAAAATCAAACCCTTGGTCCATTTCATGTTGACAGTGGGAGTGCAGATGGTGATGACAATCATAACTGGCGACAACTTCAGCGTCATCATTTACACCCTCATTATTCATCTAGTATACTGGATGATACAATAAATCGACCTAACAATGCCCTGCAGTCAGCCATCAATAGAGCTATAGCAGGTAAGTAGGGCGCTGCGGTACCAACAATGCATTTACACTGGTTAAGCATCAAGAGATACAGGTTCAATGTTTATACAAAGATATAACGCCTCATTTGCATAAAACATTCTTAGTTCAATTAGGCGTCACCCAATCATTATTTTTCTATGAAGGCATGAGCAAACCGTTTATTGACCAAGGGCAACAACTATGTATCGACTGTTTATTTGTTAAATGTTTTTCCAGCAATACCACACTCGGGACCAACTAAAAGTGGTCTTTATTCCAAGTTGGGCTTAATAGCGAAATTGGTCCTCATTTAAGTTGGTTCTGAAAAGTTCGTTTTGAACAGTGAGACCCAGTAAGATTGAAGTTAATAGAAAATAGGTGCAGCTTAACTTTAGCTGTAAATCTAGTTGAAGTGGTGGAAGATTTGAGCAATTCTTTGTTTTATACAATGTTTTACAATTTAACTTAAGCCAGAAGAACGAACAAGAACAACAGTAAACTATACTTCAATTACGACACTCAGCAACTTTTTAATCTTAGGTTTGGGTTTTGATTTAGGGAAGAATTTAAGGACATTGTTATGTAAACTGTCCATTACTTTATAACTGAAATATGTTAAAAATTGTGTTAAGTGAAACGAATATATAAAAAGTTAATGAGTGAAATACTTTGAATATATCATGGAGGCAAAGTGAAAAGACCGGCACATTCTGGATAATCACTCCTATTTATAGAGTAGTTGATGCTATATGTTTCTATGGTTACAGGTGCCTTCATGGGATCTGGCGAGCCTGCTGTGGCCAACAACATTATCAACCAGACTCACAGAATACAGGCCTGGGACTTTACATTATGTGACCTACCTGATCTAACTCAAGGTTTGTGTTTATCACACCATTACTGTACTGTACTAAGGGTTGTATATAGTTAGAAAGTTTAATGCCTATAGTACTGATAGTATACAAGTGCTATCAATCGACTATTGAAAATGCCACTATCAATACTAGTAAATAGTGTTACCCTAACTATTTTGGTAATGCTTATATATCCATATAGAGAAAGTTTGTGTCTTAAACTACTTCAAGAGTTCAAGTCATTTAAATAAATTGTTAAATCATGGAAAGGGGATCTACTCAATATTTTCTGTTTTTACTGATTTGCTTATTTCAGATTCTGCAAACATAGTTGTATCACACAGTAAACTTCATAATGATGCTAGTGCTGATATCGCACAAGATGACACATTGTTGGCTACATTTGTACCTAGTCACCAGGGGTTTCCAGATGACAATATCTTGGCTGTGTACTCATTGGACCCTAGTAATAGGGGACAGTGTCTATATACAAAGAGATTTGGTAGGTACACTTTACTACTTTTAGTTCTGTAATGCAGATTGTATAAGAGACTAGCTAGGTACCGTTTTACTAAAGAACTCACGCAAACTGTTAAGTTACCAATCATTTCCTATCTTAATAACTTAAACCACTGATCATATCAAAAAAGTTAACGACGGCGTTCAAAAGAATAGGAGCGAGGCTTGAAAACTAAAGTTATGTTGGATATAATTCAGGGAAAAATTATTATATTCAAGCTTTAAATTTGTGCGTAAGTTTTAAGTCCTTTAGTAAAACGTTAACACTTTACAGAACCACTTCTAGTGATCTCCCTTTTTAAAATTCTTATTTATCAATGTAGACAAAGTTTGTGTCTCATATGACTACTTGATTTTGTGTGATAAAAACTCCTCCTACAGAACCAGTATATGTAGGATGTTATACATGTAAAATGTTTAATGTTTAATTCCTTAAATTAGCATTCATCAAAATTGTGCACTGCATAAAAGTAGCACAATCAAGTTTCACAATAAACTCAACCTTTTGGGATCCTCTGAAGAAATTTTGTCTTAATAGGTAACATGGGTTATTTTAAATTGATATTGACTTTATTGTGAGTTATGCTTCATGTATTGCAGGTCCAAATGCGATATCAGTGAGTATCTCTCCAAGCTGTAACTACATTCTCGTTGGTCTGGCAGCTAAGAGACTGTCATGGGTGTTTGCTAAGCATCAGGTAATAACCACATGTACCCTGCTTTTAGTTTAGTCTTAAGTTATTTTAGTAAGATAATAAAACATGCACTTTTTGCTCATGTAATTCATGCTCAAATCTGTTCCTGAAACCAACCAGTACTAAGCAATAAGGGGTAAAGTTTCTGCTATACTGCTTTTATAGTGAAATCTTCAAGTCTGGTCTCCTTCAAATCCAGAAACATTTAGAAAGCATTGAAATCTGAACCCTTTTGGCAAGTTTGTGATATAGAAATCAGTGCCTACTTCAGTTTGATTATGAGGCTAATTATCTGTCACTGTGTTGTTTTACAGGTGGTGGCACAGATTTACAAACTGGAGAAGAAGCAAGGAGGAGAAAAATCTATGAAGGTGAGAATGTTGTGTATACTATATCAGATATGCCTAAATTGGAATTACATACTGATAGTTAAAATGGAAAATCCGTGGATCAGGATACCATTTTAAAATTACTTAAAAGTAAAGTTAAGCGCTTAATTTTGGATCTTATTATGATTGGTAATAAAAAATGCACTGGTTACTTAAATATGAAATGAAATAATCAATAACTTCAAAAAAATGATATATTGTTACCATTTCTCTCACAGCATACAAAGGATGTGAAGCACACGTGCACCACAGAAGTACGAACCCATGTTAGTGGTAACTCTGCCAAGTGGCTCCCTCTACCAGGACAGGGGATTGTGTACGGGACCAATAGAGGGGATCTCTGTATCTGTCGACCAGGGTAGGTTGAACCGAGTTATTAGGTTATTATATAGATAATCAGAGAGTGTGTTAACTTGGGCCTAAAACTGATTTTTTTCCTTCTCAATTATCACATTTTCTACTCTGACTAACAGTAGTCCTATAACATGGAGAAAAAAAAGGTAGTTGCAGCATTTCTGTTTTTATACGCCCTGCAAACAAATATTTTGGAGATATATAAGAAACACCCTGTCTGTCTGTCTGTCTGTCTTACTGTCTGTCTGTCTGTCTTACTGTCTGTCTGTCTGTCTTACTGTCTGTCTGTCTGTCTGTCCAAATGTCTAGTAAGTGCCTAGTAACTCCTTAATGGATGAATCAATACTGATGATAGACAGTTGTAGTATATGACCAGATGATGTGCATGAAGCAGAATAATCCAGCCAAACTATTTCTAGGAAGATGGTAAGTAAAGCGATGAGAAAGGTATTCTTTAATGATTTGACTCACAGTTCTTGGTGGGTTTTTTTTCAGGAAAAAGGTAGTAGTAGGTAAGGCTGACATCAGTGGTGCAGATAGAAACAACGAGCCAGGCAGTAGTGATAATAGAATACAGCGACTGTTCCAACGTCTACCATGGCTGTATTATTCCAGTCCGAATAGGGTTAGTGCAGCGACACAGACAGCTGGCGTGAGACGATCAGCTGGAACGCAGACTGAGCAAGGCGAGGAAGAAGAGGAGGAACATTTTGTTTAAGGTGTCCAATTGTTTTTAGTCTGTTTTGTAAATTAAGACGTCAAATCATATCGAGTCTGTTTTGTCATTTAAGGTGTCCAATCACATTGAGTATTTTGTTGTTGTTTATGGTGTCACATCCTTTTTTTGTATAAAACTTCTTGAATTGTCATGTAAACCACTTGTAGTGACATGGGACAGGCCATTGTTCAATGATGTAAGGCAATGGTAGGCAGTTATATGATGTAAGGCAATGGTAGGCAGTTATATGATGTAAGGCAATGGTAGGCAGTTGGTATATGATGTAAGGCAATTGTAGGCAGTTGGTATATGATGTAAGGCAATGGTAGGCAGTTGATATATATGATGTGAAAAGCTGTCAACAGGTCTTAATTTTAAGATGAACTATGTGGTATTAGTAAAAGGATGTTAAATTATTTTGTAACTCCATCTAAGTTAATCCTCCAAAACAATAGTTGAAAGAGATTACTACATTATTATGAATAAATGAAGAAACTGATTTTCAAAAATATAGATATACGTTAATTGATCAAACGCATGTTAGACCAGTGATCTTTTCAAATCGTTTTAGATATTGTTTAAAAAAAATACATTTGTTCCAAAGTTGGGTTAATTAATTAGTGGTAAAGGAATGCATATGGTATACAATTATGTCATTAAACCTAATCATGTAGTTTTGTGATCCGTGTAAATTGTGTTATACCATCTCCCTTGTCATGTACAGAACTAACGCTTATAGGCATAAGTTGTGTACTAGTTGTTGTTTAAAATATCGCAATCCAACACTTTTATCGTAATTATTGTTTTGATTTACTCCTAAGTGCTTTGATCATCATCATCATCATCATCATCTAGTTGTTTGGCAGATAAATCATGTACATGTATACTTCAATAATATCAATGACACCGCCTACTCTCTGTTTAGATAGTTTTGTTGCAGACAAGGAAAGACAATCTTTAACAATTTATCTGTATTAAACACTACATGTAAAATTATAAAACGGTATATTTTTAAGAAGTATTTGTGAAACTTTCATGGCTCGTTGTCATAATAATTTAAACCATCTTTAGTTTAATCCAACATATTTCCTGCAAAATTATACTTAATTCAGACAAATTTATCAGGAATGTTAAACGCAGAATACTAAGTTTCCAATAAATCTACATAGGGTTGTATGTGTAAGAACAGTTATTTATGGCAGTTATTTATAAGTACTCGGTTTGAAATGTATACATTAAATGGATGTGATGTGAAACTAAAAAAACAACGATTAAGATTTAAGTTTGAGTTACTATATACTATATACACACTCACAGTTCTACATCATGGGTACATTTTGTTAGACCAAATCAAGGTTCAGCTAAATCACAGATGAATTTACGTGTAAGATGGGAAAATGTATATACTCTTTATTTACTAAACCATTCACCTTATAGAGCAACCAGTTATTGAGAATAAGCAAACACTGGACATGTATTTCATATTGGACCAAAAATATGTAATATGATACACTAAAAGTTGCCCTTTCGTTCCCAATTAATTAAATTTCCCATAAATATAAGGAGCATTAATATATTATCATAAATGCTTCATATGAAGGAATCTGTGTTGAGTTTCAAAGAAAAACAACACAACATTAGTTTTCCTACTTTCAAATTGTCTGCAAGTACTAAAAATCTTTCATGACTGACCTGTTGAATATTATTATTGACGATTTGGGTAAATGATAACTAGACTATAGGATTGAGTTCAGTTGTCTATATATTCCACAAGGTCATTATTTCATAAGTACTTTGTGACTATGAAGTACAGATGGTTGAGATGAATATGGCAATTTTAGATTTTGAGCAAAAGTCAACCTTCAGATAAAGTATGAAATGTACCAATTGTTCGTCAGTTACTATTACTTGTACAGTGAACTTAATGGGCATTGTACT
>ENA-OREC01001762-OREC01001762.1-marine-metagenome-genome-assembly--contig:-NODE-1762-length-11337-cov-14.249290_pt1 | contig 11337 bp, 1 predicted proteins | sample MGYA00248626_ERZ508543 | MGnify/ENA primary metagenome ERZ508543 (study PRJEB26211, sample SAMN05518279) | marine metagenome | isolation source: Puget Sound, Washington, USA | host: Bankia setacea... | reverse complement strand
AGTTGTCCTACAGTTCTGTAACTTGGCAGTTGTCCTACAGTTCTGTAACTTGGCAGTTGTCCTACAGTTCTGTAACTTGGCAGATCCACTATAGACATCGATACCTATCAGAGTAGTGTTTTAATTAAGCACTATCGCAAAACCTAAACACTTATAATGCTTGAAAACAATCTTTAACCCAGAAGTAAATCCAATACGTTTATTGTTCAGGTATTTATTTCTTAGTGTATTGAATGCTGTTTTCTATTAATCTTTTGGACAGAATCAGCTGTGAGTTAACAAGATCCAAAATAATTGCTTAACTTTACATGTTGCGTAAGTGCTAACTTTAAAAAGTACCCAGGTGAATGTGTTGTGGGTTCCAAGATACTGCTCATGTGTCATAGCTGTTTACTACCGGTTCTTTCTACAATACAATTGTACTAGGTTGTATACTACATACAATAATCTGTAAGGTTGGATTTTCCACTAATGTTCAAACAGTTTTTTTTTAATCAACCCCTGTACATGGAATATCAAACCAGTATTATCTTTTTTCCCAAAAAACTGACACATTTCTTATGTGCAACAGGAGACAGAAAGAAAAAACTTCCAACAGTATTTGGCTCACCCAAGATTTAAATGTAGAACTTCTTGACAGACGGACGTTACAACAACAGATACATCTTCACTGGCTATGGGTTTGACGATATTCAACGAGGGGGCTCATTTGATATTTAAGTCTATCTTCCAAAAGGCCCTCAATTTATTTTAGTTTTGATTGTGAGATCAAGCTTGGATCTGTTTCTGGAACCAACCAGTACTAAGTGATGAGAGTAAAGTTTCTTGCTCAATGAAACAAATGGATCCTTTGTGGGGTTCCACACCAACGACTGACAGATTATGTGTTAAAATGCGTTTCGCCCCGGCCGCCTGCTTGAAGGTTCAAAGATTACAATACCAAACAAGACAAATTAAACACTAAAGTCAGCTGCCTATAAGATCATTTATTACAATCCTTATTTTCTTACAAATAAATTGTTCAAAACTAGTTATTCTGACTGGTTAAAATGGAAGTAATGTTTCAACATGGTGTATACACAGTAAACAATATAATACAACAGTGTACAAAGTCTTAAGCCTAAACAACTAGCCAACAAGTTTCAGTGTGATCATAATCAGAACAAACCATAACAGAAATGATGTGGAATTCTTTGTGAAAACGCTAGAGAAATACTTTTTTGTTCATTGAAAAAACCCTCAACAGAACCATTATACCACTTTTAAAGACATTTTCACCCACATGATTACGACACAAGATTATATCTATCAATTTTAAAGAACAGTAGATATTAAAATTTGTTTTCTAAGTAGAATATCAAGTGGGTTCGGATTTAAAGGACTAAATGCCAGAGTACAGGTAATGTTTGTTTCTTGGTGTTTAACTTCCAAAAATGTAAAATAAAAAAGAACAACTTTCTGCCTAAAATGAAATTAATCACTGTCACAAAAAACCCTTGATCATTGATGACTGCTTTGTTCAGGATTGAATAATCAAACACAACATTTAAATTCAAATTTGTTCTATGAAATTAACTGACGCGAAAATATTTTGTACTTAAAAGTTAAATTGGGTTTTACCAGAGGAATGATGTTTCAATACAATTTTGTTTCTGGTGCACATGATTTATCTTACACGAAACGCAGTAAATTTTCAAAATGCATGAGAAGAACAAACAGGTTGAATATGAAGATGAATTTGGCAGCAACCAATGAAGAGCATGTGTATGAATAATTTACAAGCGTGTGGAGGGGCTGCATCATTTTAAGTCCATCTAAACTACATCCAAACTAATGAATTCATGACCACAAATAAATTTATATCTAGATACATGGCTTAGAACAAGATGCATGAAGAATGGTTTAAACATAACGATGTATCTGTATGTGTGTGTTTTTTATATCAGATAATCGTGACGTGGTTTGGGTGTCGTCAAAGTTGAACACAATATTTACATTATAACTATGCATGTTTGAAATTCTTTCTTGTGAAAATATAATACAAAATGATATAAAATGACGACAAGATATTTTGAATCAATGAATACACTTGAATGTAATCATGTTGGTATGACTTGGAAGTTAATAATTGAATGGTTTTGAGGGCTTAAAGCTACATGGTTCGAAGTGCTTTTGAATAAGTAAACAGTAAGGACCCTATAGCATTTACCATTCAATTTAAACTAATGAAAGCAAATATGACACTTGGAAACACAAGATTCGAAATTGAACAGTCAAGATAAAACAGTCAATGATTGAGAAATAATTGGACCAAAAAGAAAGATGTTAAGTTGACATAAAGTTAAACATATGAATATATGAATTTAAATGTACAAAAACATCTTGAAAACTTGTGACCCAATACAGAACCAATTTGAACGAACACCATAAAGAGGTATGAAAACTATGAAATTCAACTAGCAAAGTATAAAAGACAGCTTTGATATGTGTAAAGAGAAATGTACATCAGTATGAACACAGTGGGGAGAATACAAACTCATTGCTGGACAGTTTAACCAATATACAGTAAATAATCCGCTAACAAACCTTTCAAAACTAAAACCAGTGAAAACCACTCATCTTGTATCCCAGAAAGGTTATTTTCAGATATTTTGCTTCGAGCTGGTTTGTTAACTTTTTTTTGTATTCAATTTACTTTTGCTGGTCTCATTAGCAGAACTTTTACTATATTTGTAGGTTACATTGTTTACATTTACCAACACTACAGAAAACAACACAGAATGTTTGTAACTTTCAAGAAATTTCAAGAAAACATTAATCATTATTACATTCAAACGTAAACCAGTGTTAATTTACAAAAACAAAATGCATAGACTTGTTATAAACTACTCAAGCAAAATCACTACATTGAACATTCATATTTTGACCATTTAATCAGGAATTCAAACTTTACAAATAGTGTACCACAAAATTGGACAATTTAGTAACACCAAATAAACACACAATTGATTTCATCGCTGATTCTGAACTCTACTGTTATCTATGAGCTTGTTTTTTAAACGTGATTCTGTTAACTGTATGGATATCTTTTTTCTAACAAGGTACATTACAGATTAGGGGCTATAATCACTTTTTTAAAAACATTTATGCAAAACTCTTAGAACAAAAATCCAATATATTAGCTTTTGATCTGAGACGGTTCAAAGGTGAATCGATAGGAATGCCAAGTCAAGCTACATATATGCTGAAACTGTTATTGTTAGGGATGTTCTAAAATCGACCACTGCTGGAAATAACTACATGTACATAATATTTGCAATGATTTTGTGAAGCTAAAGCAATGAATGTCTGACATGATGATTGATTGACTGAGCAAACTCTTCGCACCATCAAATTTGACTATTTCGTGATAAAAAAATAAAGCAAAGCAAAAAACAAATTGATCAAATAGTTAATGAAAACGTGAAACTTTATAGAGTTCTAACTTATACGCGAATGAACTACATGACAGTTAATGTTAATCTTGTGCTTACATGACCATTTAATGAAAAAATACAAGAACATGTGAAAAATCCCTCACTGAAACAGAGGTATATTCGATGACGAGTTATGGCCGATAATTGAATGCAGTTTATGTTATAGGTTATGAAAGTTGCGAGGAAAGAAATACAGGAGTACAAATGTAGAACAAAAATGTACAGTATATATCATAATACCCATAAACTTAAGTACTATTACAGAATCTTCAAGTGAAGGATTGAAAAAACCAAAAAAAACAACAAGAGTGAAATTCACAACACGTATGAAAGGCTATTCACAATGTAGATAATTACTCATGGATAATGTAATATGTACAAAATAAAGAGAGAAAACAATCGTTTACTGTAACACGCCAAACATTTGACTATTGGTTGGTCAGTCGCAAAACTGGCCTAGACAACAAAAACAAAAGTCGTTCACATATCAAACAGTACATTACAAAAACGGAAGATGTTACATTATATTTACACGCCTGCTATATAACAACAGATCTTCAAAAATGCCATAATTTGATCAGAGCTGGTCATATATGTACACAAAAGGATTGAATGGTAAAAGAAACAGATGTAACAAAATATAACAGAAATGTACAACAGTAGTTCAGATGAGGCCACTAGTTATTTAATGGATACAATAATGAAATAATTCTCAACCGAAAGGAAATACATTGCACCATCCATCGTGGATTTTAGAACGAGAATAAATGTAAAATAATGAGCATTGGTGATACCAGGCAGCAGCAGTAGGGTGTCGTTTTGACAATAATGAAAAAAGGTCCAGAAAACGGCTGTTAAGATGAATAACGCAAATTCACTAACAAAACGTATCAATGTTTTGAAAGATATAACATACAAAAAACCTCCACCAAATTATTCGATCTATTTCACCATGCCTGTTTTGCAGCATTCACCTCTCAAGAGCAATAATCCGATCTTGTTTGAATTAAATTAATGAGTAAATCTTGTATAATATGTCAATTTACTTAACTACTTCAAAATGTAGGAAATAATGAATATTGAAAACCCCACATTTCATTGCACACAAGTCTGGTATTTAGAGTGTGGAATCAGCTGACTCATAATTCATCAAGGTCATAAATCAGTACGTCTCAAAAACAAATCAACTAAAATACTAAGTTATACCAACAAACTAAACAGATCTATACAATTGCCATTGAAAATGAATACATTGTATAGTGCCAATATATATATAACATAAAAAACAAGAGGGAAATGTTTACCAGCAAAAATAAGACTATATTTCAAAAATCAGAACGATGATGCGTATAATTTTGTAAAAGTAACAGTCTCTGTATAACCAAACACATTGTAATAACAAACACTTCTGGTTCTTGTCTTGACACAAAATATCTATTCACTTACATTAATTAAATGGTTATATTGAAATAATTTAGATAATTCATTTGTATTCACCACTTAGATATGTGTAATTAACCAAGGTTAACAAAGTAACACAAGAAATACAGTTTGGATGTACGGTATGTAAACTTAAATAGTAATACTGTGGTATACCAGGTGCAATAATACAACAAAACATTCAGCATCAAAACTAAAAACTATTTTAATGAATCAAACAAAGAAAGAATGGCTCTAATGTCTGTTTGTGAACCTTTTGGCAATTCTGAATACATAGCAGCGCAGTTTGCAATAACAATGTCGTGAAACAAATGGTTTTCTAAATGATAACAGTTCATTGAAGGCTAACTACATAAAGCTTACATCATGCTATTGGATGCTTCTTTCTGTTATGTTCGGCTAGTCTCTTCTTTGGATAGATTGCCATGAAGTAAATGTCACAGATACTGCAGTATGGAGGCGACTCATACAGGTGTTCATCCATGTGCTTACGGAACACAGTCTCTGCATTAAACTTCACACCACAAATACGACACTCAAAGTTCTTTACTTCATTTTTTGTTTTTGTTGAGAGCTTTTCTTTGACTCTAGCGATTTCTGGGTTTTCCAACTTTTCTTGCTTCTTTGCTGCATTAAGCTCAATCTGAGAAGACAATGTATCCATAACCTTTGCTCGCCACTTCATCAAGGCTTTCTCCGCTGTCATTTTCGTAATTGACGGTGTTCTCACAATTTTCTTCTCATCTGCGTCACTACTATCAAGTCTAACTATTTCATCAGCACTGTTACTTTGTGTGTCACAGTGTGCTTCCTTCTCATCACAACCTTTGTCTTCCTGAGAATTTCTAGTCATACTGTCATTGTCCAGTGAATTGTTCATAGAACTAGACCCTGCTTCAGCCACTTGCTTGTCCAGACCTTTCAATGGAGGTTTTGAAATGTCTGAAGTTTTCCCTGAGTTATTATTGTTTTCCGTCTTATTAGGACTCACTTCACTTGGCTCGTCTGCCTTTTTAACCTTCCTTTCCGGTGACTGAGACTTTTCTAATTCATCTGGAACCACGTTTCTCTTTCTCCCTCTACCCACTTTCTTGTTCTCTTCATTACTTTCAACATTCTCACCGGGATCTACCTGCTTTTTACCTCTACCTCCAACTTTCACATTATTCACTTTATCATCATTAACGGTCAGCTCTGACTTGCTACTATTTTTATCATTAGATACGTCCGTTGATGTACCACCACTTTTGCTACTATTCTGGCTTTTAGTTTCATTCTTTTGAGATACACTGGTTTCCTGATCTGTAGTAGAAACATCTGTTGGCTCTTCTTCAGTGTTACCTTCTGTTTGATGAACTTTCGTGTGAATATACAGATCTCTCTTTTTTGTGAAAGACTCTGAACAATCTTTACAAGAGAATGGTTTACTTTCTTTTTCTTTTTTCTTCAACATGCTTTTTCCACCAGTACTTTTCATTTCTTTTTCTTTTTTGTGAGTGGCCATATGCTGTGAATAATTCCATTTATTGCTGAGGGCTCTGCTACATATATCACAATCAAACTTCCCAGATTTTGCCTGTTTGCTATCAGTGTCCATTGATTTATTACCTCTACCCGAAGTATCCATTTCATTGAACGATTCATCTAACTGTAGTGGAGACAGCTTAACTATCAGCTTGGGACTTCTTTTCGGAGTGCTAGATGAAACAGGTTGTAAATCATCCTTTTCTAAATTTCTAGTTCTGGTTCGTAATTTTCCAGAGGTTGGAGTCTCTGGGCTGTTCTTCTTTCTCTTTCTGAGATTTTTCGGAGTGTAGCCTTTGTGCTTCTTTTCCAGATGATTTTGTAAGAACCTGTCGCTAGTAAAGGACTGCTCACAGACAGGACATTTGTATGCATTTTCCCCAGTGTGTATTCTAGAGTGTTTTTCATAGCTGCTTTTGGAGAACTGGAAGGTTCCACAAACTGGGCACTTCTCCGGAAAGTCTGTGTCTTCTGACTGACTATTCACAGATTCTTTATCAGCACCATCCTCTGCTTTTCCTCTTTTACCAACAGCAACACCTCTAGCTGCAACATTCCTTTTCATAGAAACTGTCGATTTTGCATCTTTCTCCAATGTTGATCTTAACAACCTACCAAGTTTCTTCTTTGCCAATAACTTACTTGCTTTCTTAACAACCTTAAACTTCCCCTTTTTAACCTTTTTCAATGGCACATTCTTAGCTTTCCTGCCCCTTTTGGACCTTCTTTGATCTTCAGAACTTTCCTCTGAAGGTGACAAAGATCTAGCTATTTTTCTACGTTTACTTGGACCACTCTGACTCTCTTCTGTATCCTCACCACTTTCACCACCATCATCATCATCATCTTCATTCTCTTCTTCCTCAGCCTTATCAGCTAGTCTTCCAGATCTTCTCTTTCCGATTCTAGCTTCTCCACCATCTGGAACGTATTCTTCATCAGATGTGTCAGTTTTGTGTTTCTCTTCTTCAGTTGCTTCTTCACTCTCAGTAGTTCCTTCAGTTTCCTGGTCCTTTGGCTCTTTTTTCAGACTTACTTGGCTCTTAACACTGGCTGTTCTTTCTTTAACTTTTCTTGGGGTTGCAGAGTGAAGAATTTCTGGTCTGCCATTTTGTTTCAGAAGTTCATTGATCTCTCTGATTTCAGCTGAGTGATCAGACACTACTTCACTTATTCTTCCAGTTCTCTGATCAAATTTCAAACCCTCTCCGTCACCCTTCCAGAAAACTTTAACACTCATCTCATGATACACCTTTGTGTGGTTATCTAGATTCTTTTCCGAGGTGAAAACCTTTTGACACTCTTTACATTCAAATGGACCTTTTCTTTTATGGGTTCTAAGGTGTGTTACATAGCCTTCTCTAGATTCAACCTTTGTGTCACAAACTGGACAAAGTTTTGGGAATGGCAGATCCAAGGCAAAGTGGGAAATCCTTTCATGAGACTTTTCATGCATTTTCAGAAGGTTAGGTTTTGTGTATTCTCTTTCACAGAACTCGCAGTACATTAGCGGTTTTATATGCCCTTTCAAGTGCTCCACATACCGGTCTTGTTTCAGTTCTTTATTACACAGCGAACAATTCAGCAATCTTGCACCCCGCTTTCTTTTCCCGGTATCTTTCTCAGTGTCCCCAGCTTCTTTTTCAGACTTAATAATGTCACTAACAGATGTACCTTCGATGATTTCAAACAATTTTATCTCGTCCTCAATGTATTCTTCTAGATGCAAAGATTGTTTATGATCAGTAAGTTTTTGTTTTTTCAAGAATGAGAACTCACACAAATCACAACTAAAAAGTGAATGCGTTCTAACATGATCAGCCAGTTCTTGTTTTGTAACACTTATGCTGCAGACTTTACATGTGATTTGTTCAGCTGTCTTATCTAATGCATCTGACTTTTCTATTGCATTTGACTTCCCTAACATAAATACCTTCTTCTTTTCTTTAGCTTGTGACTCTATTACTGGTTCAACTGTAACTTCTTCAAATTCACCAGTAACTGGATTCAGAATGGTCTCAGTTGTTTGCTTTGACTGACTATCAGTGACAGTAGTGTCTTTCGGTTTCTCTAATTGTTCATTGTCCTTCTTGTTGTCACTTTTTATTTCCTTTCCAGAGTCCACAACTGTCTCCTCCTTGATCTTAACACCACTCTTCTCTACTTGCAGACCATCATTGAATTCCTCTATGTTCAATTCATCATTGATTTCCTCTACTTTAAGACCATCATTGACATTTTCGTTTTCATCAGCAGTGTCTACTTTGCTGTGGTGCTGTATATGGTACAAATAAGTTCCCTTACAACTGAACACAGTATTGCATAATTCACATTGTATCTTCACATCATCTACAGAAGCATGGGACCTCATATGCCTCTCATAGTAATGTTGCTTTGAGAATCTCCTATCACAAACTTTACACGGAATCGTCTTAGTAGGGTCCTCCTTTCCATCTTCAGCTTCTGCATCTGCCTGCAAATCTATTTCTTCCTCCTGTTTATGTTCTAACACAGTGTCTACATAATCAGTCTTCACAAACACATAATGCTTGTGTGTTTTGGGATGAATCCTTCTCATGTGAGAGACCAAGACTTTCTCTGCAGAATACGACCATTCACAAATATCACAAGAATATAAGGCATGATCTCGTTTAATGTGGGTTATAAGGTTATCTTTTGTGAATGGTTTTGAGCACAGGTTACAGATCAACTCTTTCGGTATATCAGTGGCCATTAAGTCTGCATCTTTGTGATACTTCATGTGATAGATATAGTAACCTTTTGCCTTGAGTTTATGATATGATGTATTACATATTTCACAGTAGTATCTATTCATGTCCCGTATATGAAACCCTGCATGCTCTGTTAGTTCTTGTTTACTGCTGAATGACTCCTCACACTTTGAACACTTGAACTTCTTCGATTCCTTTACAACATTTTCAGATACCTTTGTTATTTTATCATTACTTTCTTCATCATTGTCATACACTATGCCTTTACTACCCTTTTTATCAAATTTCTTCTTTTCTTTCTCAGCTTTAGGCGTTTTACTTTTCTTCTGACCACTTTCAGCTGCAGCTAAGGCCTTTTTCTCTTGTTCTTTCTTCAGCTTCTTTAAGTTCTTTTCCAGTTTCTTTTTCCACTTTAGAGCTTCAGCATCAGTCTCATCAACCATATCTTTAGCTTTACAGTCTGGACCTTCCACCACCTTTTCTGAATTAAGTTTACTTGGAACAGCTTTCATATTGATCTTTTCTGAAGAAGCGTCCAGTTCATCTCGATGCTTACTCATTAAGTGAGCCACATATTCTGTTTTCTGCACAAACACCTCACTACATTTTTCACATTGGTAGATGAGATGGGTCTTCAAATGAGCCACGAGTTTATCACGCTCTATTTCAGAGTCACAGATCTGGCAATTAAGAAGTTTATCCGAATCCGACTCTTCACTTTCAAAGCTCCTATCTATTGAGCCACCTGTAAGAGGTACAGCTTTCTTCACACCAACTTTAGGCTCAAAGGCAGTAGATTCATTGTGTTCTGTTTGTACATGATGGAGGTAATTTGCCTTAAATTCAAAGTCTGCATCACATAGCTCACAGTAAACTAATCTTACATCCCTTTGGTGGAGGAGGACTTCATGTTTCATACACTTTGCTTTTGACTTATATGACTTTCTACAATACTTGCACTCAAATTTCTGAGTCACGGAATGACTTTTCATATGCTCTGATAAAAAGATTGGTTTCAGGAAAGCTTTACCACAAACTTTGCATTTTATATCTTCCACTGAATTGTCCTTTATGCCTGAGTTGGTAGAAGGAATGGAGTTGGTGTTGGGCTGATAGGCAGGAGGTAGGACAGAGGGTTCAGTTGCATTCTTTGATACACTTGGTTTATATAAAACAGTATCACTTAAGTTGGTGGAGTTTGTATTGTGTTCATGGGGCTGGGGAACATTTGGTGCCGAGTTGTTTACCATTCCCTGTGCATGAATCTTCAAATGTTCGGAGAGTTCATTCATTGTTGTAAAAGGTGTGCCACAAATATAACATGGCTTGGTTAATGGTTCGGAGATCCGGTTATACATGTGTTGCCCAGGTACAGGTCTGGCAGGCACGGGAGCATGAATCTGTGGTTGAGCAGGACTACTTTTGTGGTACTGGTTGTAACTAGGACTTGGGTTGACTGGTGCTCCTTGGAAACCACGTAACTGTTCTACAGCACCATGTACAGGTATAGGACTCGCTAACTGTGGAAACTGTTGATGATGACCGTGAGTCTCTTGATTTGGAATGGTATCTTGATATTGGGAATGGTTATGTCTTGGGCTGGGTTGTGGCGCTCGCTGGCCATAGTGCAGAGTCTGTTTTGGGTTGTGAAGCATCTGTTCAACTTTAGTGGAAGGGTCAGATGGCATGGCACCCTGGTTCAAATAGGTGATAGGCATTGATGGTGGCTTGTTTATGTCATATCTTGGGGGAGGTTGTGTCTGGAAGGCATCTGGGTAGGCAGGAGCTGGAGGAGGTAGAAGTTTACCCCCACCGTAATGTCCTGTCATTTGAGTGTCCAATGGTTTATCTGGCTTTGGTAATCCATAGAATGGCTCAGACAACTTCAGATGAGCCCTACTATCAACCACGATATCAACTGATGAATTAACTGGTGCAGCAGAGTAAGGTAGAGAGGATACTGGCTTGCCTGGTATATCATGTGTGTACAGGCTATCCAGGTACGATCCACTGTTAAAGCCCATACTGTTGTACGGCATAGATTGAGAAGTCTGGAAAGTAAAGTATATTCAGCAATATAGTTTTAAGATGCTTCAGTGTGCATTTAACGGTTAAAGTAATATTATACTCATATTTGATATTAAAGAAAATGAATGAACGTATAA
>ENA-OREC01001761-OREC01001761.1-marine-metagenome-genome-assembly--contig:-NODE-1761-length-11341-cov-13.131658_pt1 | contig 11341 bp, 10 predicted proteins | sample MGYA00248626_ERZ508543 | MGnify/ENA primary metagenome ERZ508543 (study PRJEB26211, sample SAMN05518279) | marine metagenome | isolation source: Puget Sound, Washington, USA | host: Bankia setacea... | reverse complement strand
TTCATCTTAGATCTACATGTACTATATAACTCAATGAAGAACAACTTCATCTTAGATCTACATGTACTATATAACTCGATGAACAAACAACTTCATCTTAGATCTACATGTACTATATAACTCAATGAACAAACAACTTCAACTTAGATCTACATGTACTTTATAACTCAATGAAGAACAACTTCATCTTAGATCTACATGTACTATATAACTCAATGAACAAACAACTTCATCTTAAATCTACATGTACTATGTACTATATAACTCAATGAATGAACAACTTCATCTTAGATCTACATGTACTATATAACTCAATGAACACATTTGTGCAAAGATTTCGAGGGGTGAAACCATAAGGGTTCTTAGTGCCATTGCATAAAGAAGCAGATCTTTTTGCATACCATACTTTTACCGCTACAAAAAGGTTCATGATAGAGTATGGTACAAGATATCAGGATAACTAGTAAATTAACAAAATAAGAAATACGCGTGACTAAGAAAAACTCTTCCCAAACTCTAACTCAAATTTATTTAAGTACCAGCAAACTAAAATGCATGTGAACTGACTTAATATATTAACTGGTATATATGTTTATAGGATGTCTTGACTGCTGTGAAGTTTACTATTTTGTTAGGTAATATTAACATAAGTCATCTCTCAATTTTTGGGACTAAGAAATCACTGTAAGAAATGCATAGTCAGCATAGGGACTCATCCATACCTGCTTTCTCTTCAATGGCCGTTTTTAGAATCTTATCACAAGGTGTCATCACTCCAAGATCTATAACCCTGAAAAAATAAACACAAATTAATTAGTAAAATCAATTTAATCAAATCAAAACCCCCCCCCCCTCCCCCACACACAAGAAGAAGTAGGAGGTCCATAACATGCTATGTATTTAGCCATTCAATGGATTCATGAAGAAAGACTAGAGTTTATTCATAAAAAAACTTCCACATTTAAACACAGGTCCATAACATTACACACCAGTCTAATTTATATTATTGTAAAGGTTATTATTTTTCGCTTTATGGTGAAAACTACACACCTGAAATTGTTACAACCGAGTACAACTCCTACAATGTTCTTGCCGATATCATGTACATCACCTTTCACGGTTGCTAAAACGACAGTCGCAACAAATGCTGATTCCTAAAAATGTGAAAAAAATATTTAAAAATTATGACAGTGAGGTAGACATTTGGTAAAACATATTGTAAAATGCTACCGTTTTATGAACCTTATTCTATCTGGTGGCTTTTAAAGCCTGTTGACAAAATGTATTGTAGACATTTAATTTCTTGTGTTCGTAACATAAAAGCATGCTGTATCAGACGTTCCCTAATCAAAGAATTCTTCAATTATGAGTATGATATGTTTATTGGTTTCTTTTTCTTTTACATTAAACTAGTTACCAATAATTTTGAAAAAGAGAAAATGCCATAGTGAAAAAGATGAAAGTGATTTTCAAGGGATCTCAGTGCTTATGTTTAAAGAAGCTTTCACCCTACACTATAAAAAAGGACTACTTTAAATGGAATTGCCAACTCACCATCTCTGCGTTGCCATTCAGTTTTATTCTTTCTTGTCGTTCAATCTCCATAAAAGGAATGAGATGGCCAACAGCTTTCTTCATTACTCTGGCTGACTTGATCACTTGAGGCAGGAACATTTTCCCAGCACCAAACAGATCACCTACAATACTCATACCCTGTAAAACAAAGGTCAAGGTTAACTCAAGTTCAAAGTCAGCTCAAGGTCATTGTCAATAACTGTAGAATGTTGTGACTGAAAACATGAAGGTCACCAGATGTTCACGATTTCTTATAGACATGTTATCGTTATCATTTCGAAGCAACAATAGGTACAGCCAATGCAGATCAAATTCCTGTACAAGCAAGGATATTGTCGGCTGTGACCATGAGCTATTGATAAATGTCAAAAGCAAGCATTGGTCGATTCTAGCTACAAGACACAGATAAAAATTTCACAATTATACACTATCTTCCTGAATTAATGATAAATTACCGTCATTATTTTCTCTCCCAAACACGCTGTCTGTCGATGTGTCAAAAAAAACCATCAAAATACAAATGACCGGTAATATTTTTAAACACGAAAATTAAAATGCAGTATATATGAGCACAAAACCAATCCACTTGGGACACATATTATGTTATATAATTACCCCAGAAACAGTTTTATGATAAAATATAGACAAAAATAATACTTGCCTTCATTAGTGGCCCTTCTATAACGTTTAGGGGTCGTGGATACAGTTCACTGTTTTGTCTGGCTTCTTCTGTGTCTTCCACAACCCACTTGTCAATTCCCTGTAAGCAAAAAAACAACACAAAAAACTTTAATAAATAGAGTGTTTAAGGAGCCCATATACACACTTTTAAATTCAATTTTTTTAGGATGATAATTTATATCTATTAGTATGTGTACTGTATCAAAATGTAATCGTTTATGGTTCTTTTAAATATGCTTAATAGCATGCTAACGAAACCTTGTTCTCACAAAAATTAGCAAAAGAAAAAGGATTATCGCGAATACTAATGATTTTACAGTAGTCCCTGCATAGATTCTACAATCCCAGTAGATAAAAGGACGGAAGTTTACCTTAATGAGAGAATAGGAGAGTCGTTCTTCCACATCTTTGCTTCTCCACTCATCACTAACAACTGCCTTCTTTGCATCTTTTCCCATAGACTGTGTAAACAAAGGACATACAGTTATACAAATAGTTGATGTGAATTTTCAATACTTAGATATATGTAATACGTAATATACTGATGAGAAACAAACTAATAACAGCCAACTTGTTATATCGTATCCTGTAAATGTTGTAAAGAGAACACTTTTAAATTCACAGATTTGATTCTAACATGCTTTATTGATCAGCCAAATATAAATACATGCACAGTTGTCTTTCAATTCTCTTACAATTCTGGCTTTAAATAACAACTGCAGTAGTATCACTAGTACATTTAACGAACTCTAGGAATGTGATAGGGTTATCATAAGGAAGATACAAATACCAAATTCAGGACAGACAAACAGACCTAATTTCAAAATTCAGTCCACTATTTACCTTTAGTCCAATTTTATGCTAACAGTTAAGTATACGATACATGTACTTATATTTGAGAAAGTTAGCGGGCGTAAGTTTTTTGTGAAATTAGGGTGACCAACATACATTAAAATAGATTCTTTAGGACCAAAAATATGTCTTCTTATTAGCAGACCAGTTTTAAATGGTTTTAATAGCTTTATTTTACTATAGTAAGTAACATAATTATATGGCATACCTGGGCATACGTAAGCAGTTTCTCTGTACCATTAGGGTCCTTTGCCCAGAGTAAGTTCTCACACATTTCCAGTAACTTGGGATCTATATCATCATATACAGGTAAACAACCAGCATTCACTATACCCATGTCCATACCTGCCTGGCAAAGTAAACACCAAAAACAAAATGAAGTCGGCTTTCGTTTACCTTGGTCACAATGTAAAAAACGAAAACATTTTTTTTTCTACTATAGACAATTGATTTTTGTTGTATTTTTCCCCTCATTTAATGCTTGATGAACAACTTGGTGTTAAACCATAGCAAATATTTTAAATGAGCAAAATAGTAACTTTTTTACTCATTTTTACATATTTGTTTTATAACAGACAAAAATATATACATCAACCCTATATGAAGATTGTCTAAAAACACAACTGAGGTGTTCAAACACTGCATTGACTAGACTCTCGTGATTTCTGGTTTAATCTACTGGTCAGTAACTATACACTTAATTAAACCCGATTGTTTTCGACACCAACCAATGAGTTACAATGTCCAATAGACATCTTATAAAGAACAGTAAGTTCTGATATTGGGTAGTTTCAATATGACATATTTGCTACAAAAGTACCTTGATGGCATGGTAGAGAAACACACTGTGCATAGCCTCCCGTACAGCCTCCATACCACGGAAAGAGAATGAAAAGTTGGACACACCTCCGCTCACACGTGCACCTGGTAATGTGTCCTGAAAATTACATTCTAGTCTTATAGTTACAGCGCCTGTAGCAAGGTATGATTCCACTGTCTAAGGGAAACAACCTATACAAAATTATTTATTAAGTACGAACATTATTATTTCTCTTACCTGAATACTCTCTTGAAATACCTCTGTTTAACATATTATAGAATGAGTGAGTTCACACTATATGAACTTAAATTTGATATCAAAAGGTGAACTAAAAGTAGATTTTCAAATCTATTAGCACACTGGTATACGTGTCAACATGTACTCAAGACAAACTGAAATGTATATAAAAGAGCATACAATACAATAACCTTCACAACAAAATGTTCACGTTCAACGGAAAATTTCAATGAATTTTAAAGAACATTTTTCCATACATAAAATACACAGACTGACTGAATCACGTTTTCAATGTAACTCAATCTACAGGAATCTAAAATTACATCTCCTGTATAATGCTGACATTAAGTGACCTGAGTATTTTTATTTCATAAATATTTGGAATACAGTTTTATACATAGACTACAATACATAACTTGGCTTAAACATTACCTTGATTCTTCTGGTGGCTTCTACAAACTCTACGCCGTATCTGTCGTGTTCCTCCATTCCCGTTGCTATGGTGAGGATGTTAGGGTCAAATATGATGTCATTACAGTTGAATCCCACCTTGTCGACCAGTATGTTGTAGGAGCGTGTACAAATCTCCAGCTTTCTATCTGCTTCTGTAGCCTAGCAACACAAAACATTAACTTGAAAAATGTGTATACTCACAATAATTCTTACTCTAAATACCGTAATCATTGCACTCAAAAATTTACTTTCAATTCGCATTTAACATTGGTCCTATTATATGATACGATATTTTGTTTCTACCTCTATAAGACATTATGTTATGAAGAGTGAACACATCTTATTTAAGTAACACAAGTCAAAAGTATGGTCTACACTTATTTAGATCATTTAGCAGTGACTGGTTATAGTGTCAAGAGAAATCAATTTGTACACCATCTTCTGTTGCCTACCTGTCCTTCTTCATCAAACGCCATGACAACCACTGCAGCTCCATATTGCTTTATCTTCCTTGCTTTTTTCACAAAGTCTTCCTCCCCTTCCTTCAAACTGATGCTGTTAACGATACACTTTCCCTGGGTACACATGAGACCTGCCTCTATCACAGCAAAGTTTGAGGAGTCTATGCACAGTGGCACCTTGGCAATGTCCGGCTCAGAAGAGATCAGGTTCACAAACTTGGTCATAGCAGCTACACCATCCAACATACCCTCATCCATGTTGATATCCAACACCTGGGCACCATTCTCCACCTGAGTCTTAGCTATGGCCAATGCTTCCTATACACACATATGAAAAGAGCATGAAGAGGGTTTTACTACATATAAGAAATAAAGTTCTTTACAGCTGTATGTAGTTTGAGCTTACAAATAAATGTTTGTCTGAAAAGTGAATCTTAATCAAATCATAACACGTCTTGCTGACTATGAATAAAACGCTGGTGATAGCAAGGCATATGCTACTAAACTGTATCAATAAATGATGCCTCAAGACATAAAACTAAAATAATCCAGAAACTGAGAAATAATTTGTTACAATGGGCCAAACATTTCTTTTTTCCCCCAAAAGGCATTTTGTTGGGACTTTATTTCATGGATTCCAAATCGTATGAACATAAACATTACTTAAAACTTATATTCATTGATATTGAAATTCATGGTCCAGCTGACATCACAAATTCTTCAAAAATGAGTGCCCAGTAAATAATAGCTACTCCATGGTGGTAGATTTACTATATTGCAGAATTGTCTGTCACTTCATTAGTAATTGGATGTACATTTGTGTTGATTTTTAGCTTACATCATATTTGCCATTAGTTACTAGTTTAGCAAATCTTCTGGACCCGGCAACATTACATCTCTCTCCTATGTTGACAAAGTTAGTTAACGGCCCTATTCTCATTGGTTCTAGCCCACACAACATCATGTCACCCTCGTTTAGATTGCTAGGAGGTACTCTGGGTGGGAACTGCGTCACCATCTCACGAATTGCTCTGCAAGAAAAAATACGGAGTATAACAGAATACACAGTGCAGGAATATTCTATTGATCTCTAACAGTTCTGTGTTAATAAAATGAAGAAAATGTATATTGTATAGAAAATGTCTGCAGCGGTCACCAGACTTTTCAATGAAATTTCAAATTACAAAAGAAGCCATGATTTTGCTGAATGAAACTGTGATATATAAGCTAGAGGGTAACATTGGAACACACACTATTTAGAACTGACCCTTGAAACAACAAGTTTATACAAACCATTCCATGCAATCATGTACTGGGAGATAACTTACTTGATATGTTCTGGAGCAGTTCCACAGCATCCACCAATGATATTAACCAAACCATCTTTCGCAAAGTTCTACGAATAACAAAATTCTTGTATATAAACTTTCTGATAACCTTAAAGCATGGGACATTAAAGGGAATCACATTGCTGACAATAACGCACACAATTTAACGATAGACTGCACATATACGTTTTGATCTTTATAGACAAAACAAGACACAAGTTTGGTATACAACACACAGTTACAGCTGACCATGGTACTCATTTGTCTAAAGTCAATTCCAAGCATATATAAAAGAAGTTACAGATCGAACAATGAAAATACAGAACAGCAAAATGGGAAGATAAGCCGAGTGCTTACTAAAATGATTTCCTTAGTAAGTGAACATGTGGTTATGTGATATTTTCTATAAAACACAGTCTTCCAAAGCTTGATTACAAGTGTTATAGATCTTATTTATCAAATCTGTGATATTATTGGTCTACATTACCTTCACATTTTCAGCCATGATTTCTGGGGTTTCATCATATTCACCGAAAGTGTTGGGTAAACCTGGAGTGGAGTACACAAAAAATGTCATCAACATCAAGCAAGTATGAAATATTCCAGTTTGATTTATACACTGTCTATGGTCAGGAGTGAACACCATTGTGAAGGATTCTACATAGATATACCAATAGCCTACAGAGCACTCAAAAGTTACACATTGGTGAAAGTAAATTAAAGGAAATCAGCATGTTGTTACAAGCAGTCTCTCCAAGTTACCAGTGAAGATAGCAATGTGGCTTACCTGCATTAGGGTAACAGAGCACATAAGACTCAGTGTTCATACTGACAGCCTCCAGGAAGGGTCTCATCTCTGTAGCTCCTAGCGCACAGTTTAAACCCATACTGAGAAACAAACAAAACAAAGCTTTACAGCACAGTTTATCTTAACTTGTTTCTATCAATAATATTTAAGCAAATGGTATACAAATGCAGTTTATATTTGTATCATAACTGGGAAAAAACTCTTTACAAAATGGGCACTATGCACTTGACATTAGAAACATACTGGAACAATAACTTAGTCGCAGCGAAGGAAAAGGTTTCACATTTTTGTTACATGAGATCTTTAACAACGTACCACATTGGTTTCATATGTGACATACTAATGAGGAAAGCTTCTGTGGTCTGTCCAGACAAAGTACGTCCACTCTTGTCTACTATAGTCCCTGACACCTGTATGAACACAAGAAACATTATACATAGTATACATACAAATTATACACTATACTTTTTAGTTTACAACAATCACACTTTTCTTTACTTTTAAAATATTTGTTTAAGTGTTAAGGCATAAATGTGTTCACCGTTGTTGAAAAAAACCCACTAACTTTTTATTTGAATGTATTTCTGCTTACCGTTTTAGGATTAGGCACTCTTCTTTTTTACGTTTTAAATAAAGAAATACCTTTTTTTTTAAAGATTATTACTTAGAAACTGCTTACAAACAACATTTAATCACAAAATTATATTTATAAAACAAGAGTTATAATGAAAAGGTTATTTTCAAAAGTACATACAAACACTGGGAGTGAAACATTCTCTTCCATAAACAGCTGCTCAATGGCAAACAGTGCTGCCTGAAATAATACAAAAGGAACATTATAAACAGTTCTAAAGTTGTGTCCAGCTTAACAAAATAGTGTAAACAAATAATTACCAACATTATAAGATTAAATATAAAAACTTTCTTCTCCTTTGCATGTGTGAGCTTATTTCTCAGGTAAAAACATCAAAACAAGCTTGTTTTATGTTTTAATTATCAACTATTACATGATTCCACTATCTGTACATGTATTTGTTATCTCAAAACATGTCATCCAATGGGTACAAAAAGCCAAAGTCTGATATTAAACTACTGCAATTCTGGTGACAGATGGTACCTTAGCATTGGCTGTATCAAAGATAGTCTCTACCAACAGAACATCAGCTCCACCTTCTACTAGACCTTTCGCCTGCTCCTTGTATGCATCTGCTAGCTCATCAAAGGCTGCAGGAAAAACAATAGTATCATGCTAGCTTAAAAATGTACCTTCCTATTGTGTTTGAGTCAATTTCAAATACCTCAGAGAAGCAGGTAATTTGTAACATAGTAATATATGACACTTACAAACTTGCTTTTTATTGAAGCTTTTGGTGTAAACATAGAGTATTGCTAAACAATTGTTTTAATGAACTACATCAATTTTTTTTAATTCAACAGCACAAACTACATAAATCACTTACTGATATTTCTAAAGTCTGGGTTTTCCACAGATGGTGAGATAGACAATGTTCGGTTTGTTGGTCCAAGTGCTCCAGCTACAAACTTCTTCTCTCCTGAAACAACCATGTTAGACAGTAATAATAACATATTTCTGTACACTCATAAACATATATCATATCCTTAGTTTGAAAGGATCTATATTCTTGACAACTTTACAAGTATGTGTACCTCTATAATTTTGTTAAAACTAAAATAAACACCTGTTTTAGTTCTAGTTTCAATAAAGGTATAGGTGGACTACAGATGTCTCTTTCTGTATCAACAAACACTGTAAATAATAGATTTATCAAAAGTGAAAGTCAACTAAAGATTGTTATATGGTGCTTGTTTGAGATTACAAGGCAGATAGCAAACACCAAGACTTACTGATGTTATGTAGAACTACACGCTGGAGTTTAATAAAGAACATAAACAGTTGAGTACATAAAGATAAGATACCTGATGATGCTGTGACTACATCAGCAGCTTTTTTAGCAAGTCTGGCAGACTCTACATTCATACGGTACACCTGTAAATACACAAATACAGACTGTCACTGAATTTATAACCACTCTTTTCTGGCTCACAAATGGCTAATCTTTCGACTTCTTTTTTTAATGTAACACTGTAACGTCAAACAAGACAAAAATGTAATACACACTTCAATATATCTACTCTATTGCAGTATAAATCAATATCTAACAGGTGAATAGGAATAGTTTCACCCTGTCCTGTCCTAAATCCCTCAAACTTTGTACTTATGAAAACTTTTAGAGCTATTTTAGTGATTTGTTTTCCTTGTTTTGTTTAAGCATCTAATATATATGATAGACAATTCTAATTAAAAGTAAATTAACTGCATCTAACTTTTATTTGTTAGAATTTCATGTTGAGTTCTTTATTTCTATTGAACATATAAATGTTTACATACCACATGTTCCAAATCAAAGTCAGCCTGAGCAACCTTTGTAGCACTGAATGTGTTGGTTTCAATGAAATCTGCACCTGCCTCCAAGTATTGCTGAAATGGGCATCAAACAAATAACGTTTTACTAAATAACTATATTGATACATGTATATATCATTGGATAATAAAAACAACTTTTAGACGATATACTTAGATAAACAGTTACCAAATATGAAAATCATTTAAAGCTTTAAGCTTGGTACTATTCACTTATCATCTTATTTAAAAAATAAAACAGACAAACTGTTAAGTTAACTACAGTGTAATATCTGTTCACATTCCGAGTCATATGTATTTCATTTAATATATGTAAACATCTAGTGTGTGATTTGTTCTACTGCATGTGGTTTGGATAAAATATCAACTTACCTTATGTATGTCATAGATGACATCCGGATGTGTTAGTGACAACAGATCTGCATTGTTTTTTACATTCTTGTGATGATCTTTAAATTCTTCGCCACGAAAATCTTCTTCTTCAAATCTGTGACGCTGAACCATTGTCCCCATCCCTCCATCAAATATCATAATCCGTTTCTTCAAGATGGATTCAATTTCCATTTTTACAGACATGGTTGGGATTGCAAAACAGGTTATTGACCTATAACTGAAAATTAACCAAATGGTAAAAAACTATCATTAACAAGTCTATATGTACATGTATACCTTCAATATCATATAGATAAAGACTGAGTTATATGACTAACTTACTTAACGGTAGTCCTTCATAGAAAAAGTATTGATTGTGTTCTTTTTCTGATGTCGAAATGCATATGAGACATCAAACCATAACACAAATGACAGGTTTTCTATACAGAATTAAGACTTTGTAATTGTCTTAAATTAGTTTTAACTCCTTCAATTTTATCACCTGTATTGTGTTTGCTGAAATTCAATTTAACACACAATTATATTTTATATAGATTTTTATTGTCTTTTGGTACAATAGTTGTCCTTTTTTAAACAATCAACAGTAAAACTTCGTCTTTTATGTGTGTGTACATTTAACACGTGTTTTTTGTTATTATTTATTTAGGTCAACTGTCAATCTCCTAGACGATTGCATATTTTTTAAAGCAAGATTGAAAGCGTTGGTCTAACCGCGATCAAACTTGTATAATGAAAGTAAAAGAGATTACCTTAAATAGCTTTGTCGGAGAGTAGGGTATTGTCTAAATGCTATTTTATTGATATTTCCAAGTTGATTAGGCAGTTCAGAGTCAATACAGTGAGAAGAATCTTTAAAACCGGTTTATTATTAATCCTCCATGTTGACTGCTTGACGGTCACAGACCAAATGATTCTGTAGCGAGTTAGAAACCTGCGCATGCGTACACCTGCGCTGGAAGTGACGCATGATACTGCTTCGTGTCGGAAAAAGTTTGACAGGAAAAATATAACTCTGTCGGTGATCGTTTCAAGATTCAATCGACATAATTCGACCATATTTTGGCGGAAATTCAATACTTATTAACATATTCTACACTCTACTGTTACAAAAAGTCAAAGGTATTCATATTTATGTTTTGTTTATCGGTGTTTCCAGTAAACCAATGCGTGAAATGTAAACAAGTAGAAACTAGCGCCCCACCCGCTGTCGTTTGTGAAAACATATTGGTGTTAGAACGAAACAAAACGTGCTATAGACACTAGACCATGTGTACTGTTCTCTTACTTTTA
>ENA-OREC01001760-OREC01001760.1-marine-metagenome-genome-assembly--contig:-NODE-1760-length-11341-cov-13.882812_pt1 | contig 11341 bp, 7 predicted proteins | sample MGYA00248626_ERZ508543 | MGnify/ENA primary metagenome ERZ508543 (study PRJEB26211, sample SAMN05518279) | marine metagenome | isolation source: Puget Sound, Washington, USA | host: Bankia setacea... | reverse complement strand
AACTCTTTGTTCTTTCACACCTTATCATGTACATAGTGTATTTGAACTCTTTGTTCTTTCACACCTTATCGTGTACATATTGTGTTTGAACTCTTGGTCCTTTACACCTTATCATGTACATAGTGTATTTGAACTCTTTGTTCTTTCACACCTTATCATGTACATAGTGTGTATGAACTCTTTGTTCTTTCACACCTTATCATGTACATATTGTGTTTAAACTCTTTGTTCTTTCACACCTTATCATGTACATAGTGTATTTGAACTCTTTGTTCTTTCACACCTTATCATGTACATAGTGTATTTGAACTCTTTGCTCTTTCACTCCTTATCATGTACATAGTGTATTTGAACTCTTTGTTCTTTCACACCTTATCATGTACATAGTGTGTTTGAACTCTTTGCTCTTTCACACCTTATCATGTACATAGTGTGTTTGAACTCTTTGCTCTTTCACACCTTATCATGTACATAGTGTGTGTTTAAACTCTTTGTTCTTTCACACCTTATCATGTACATAGTGTGTTTGAACTCTTTGCTCTTTCACATCTTATCATTTACATAGTGTGTTTGAACTCTTAGCTCTTTCACACATTATCATGTACATATTGTGTTTAAACTCTTTGTTCTTTCACACCTTATCGTGTACATAGTGTGTTTGAACTCTTTGCTCTTTCACACCTTATCATGTACATATTGTGTTTGAACTCTTTGCTCTTTCACACCTTATCATGTACATAGTGTGTGTTTAAACTCTTTGTTCTTTCACACCTTATCGTGTACATAGTGTGTTTAAACTCTTTGTTCTTTCACACCTTATCGTGTACATATTGTCTTTGAACTCTTTGTTCTTTCACACCTTATCATGTACATAGTGTGTTTGAACTCTTTGTTCTTTCACACCTTATCGTGTACATATTGTGTTTGAACTCTTTGTTCTTTCACACCTTATCGTGTACATAGTGTGTTTGAACTCTTTGTTCTTTCACACCTTATCGTGTACATAGTGTGTTTGAACTCTTTGTTCTTTCACACCTTATCATGTACATAGTGTGTGTATCCTCAATACATATCCTGCTGATTTTTTTAACAACTTCATGAAAATGAAAACTTCACATTACATATAAAAGCTGCATACTTCTAAAATGGTCAAAATAATGGTGTTTGGGTAGTTTCTTCCGTAACGCAGAATGTTATCCAAGAACATATTTCATAATGTATCTCCATTTTTTCCTGTTTTAAATACATCAATTTATATGTTCATATTATTGTATAAAACATTTTCCTATGACCTATCTGTACAAATCCACTTACTTGTAACCTGTTTTCTACCAGCTGGAGTTGTGGACGTGGCAGTGTCTAGATCAAATGGTAATGTGGCGAGTGCAATGTCTGATAAGGACCAATCGAATTCCAGTGATGATATATTGTCAAACTTGCGGCCATTTTTGTCTGTCACTGTAACGGCGATGTCCAAATCCCTGCGACAATGAATAGGCACCTAGAGTAAAGACACAAGTATTTATATAATCAAGAATGATAATTAATTGTGTTATATTTGCTTTCAACAAATTCATCATCTGAAAGAAGTCTACAAAGAAAATCAACTTAAAAAATCTACATTAAGCCAAAATAATCCTATCAATATGAAAATTCCTTTCATACAAAGTGAAAATCGCTCCAAATAGTTCTGTTCTTTTCAGTAACGATTGGTTCCAGCAAAGCAATGTGAAAATTTCTTTTATCACAAGCAAATGTTTTTTTTATTATAAATCAAAATGAACTAAACAGATTTATAAAGACAAACATCCGCCAAACATTTTTTTGCTCAGTACTGGTTGAGTTAATTAAAATTATTTTCATCACAACCGGAAATAATTTATCATAATTTAAACAAAGCTATAGTCTCTGTCACATGACTTTGGTAGTGCTTATTACCTGTTGGTTTGGTTCCCTGGAGCAGGGACAAGGTGGAAGGTCACGGGGATACTCTATGATTGGGTCCAGGTGAATCTCTACTGGCTCAGCACACACAAAACTGAGAAACAAAACAAGGCACGAAAATCAACAAGTGTACTGTTTCAAATAATATTTGTGGGTTGAATGTGTAAGTGTTCTATCTGCTTGTTTAATCAATGGCACTTAGAACCTTATCACTTTCAACCGTCACTATGTACCAAAAGTAAATCCACACAAACATAACTGAAAACAGAAGATAGGTGGGAATTTTGTACCGCTTTCCGTATCATTTATTTTGCTGGATCAAAACAGACCATACCAGGCTTATGAAAATAGCTCCTTGTTTTCTTAAATGTAGCCCAGCCCAAAAACCCACCTTTGAATGAATACATAATTAACGTATTTCATACAATTAAAAAAAAATATATATCCAACTTTACCTGACAGAGGACTCTGCTACAGCTGGGTTCTGATTCTTGGCCGTTATCTCGTTTCCAACACGTAAAGTTAACATCTGAAATATTAAACACATTGCTGTGATTTATAATATGACAGACAATGTATTGTTATAAAGATATCACCAAGTATATGCATGTTATATCATTGGCAATTAGCCATTGATGTTGGTCTTGTTTAAAATTATTCAAAACAACTAAAAATGTATCACAATAAATACGTTACGTTACCTATGTAATATGGACATCTTTCAGCAATTTGACATTAACGTAGGAGAAGTTTATAAAGATTTGGTAGAAAACTTTTTTAATTGTATACACATCAAATCCTATTAACAACTAAATGCATAAAAAACAATCTGTACAACATAAATTGTTTCAAAACTTTACCTGTTCTCCATAGTTCTTACAGGTAACATAGAAAGAGTGAAGTTTCCCTGAAGAAGAAAATCAAACTTTAGTGAGAAATGTTTCAAGTTTAAGCTAAATATGTAAAAAATAATGTGTGGACTAAACTCAATAATATTAGTCAAACTCTTAACTGATTTTAATTTTACTTGAAAAATCTTGGAATGCAGAACTACTTACTCAATCCCACAGTTTTCACAGGCTGTATTACTACATTCTTTGCCTCCCCTGGGCTCACTGAAATATGGAAGAAAATAGATGCTGAATTATCAAAGAGGTTTTTTTTTATGTTTCAAGCTCTAAAGCTCACTGTTTGTGCGCAATGTTTTAGGAATTACATGATCAAAAGACATGAACTGAAAAACCTGGTGTTGATCCTAGCCTTAAATACCATTACAAATGGACAGGTATTTAGGTAGAAACATACAGTTGTCATAGATGTAACATTCTCTGATACACCCATAGGTTAAGTTATTACATATTCAATTTACTGTGGGTGAAGTGTTTCAAGAATGACCTGATTATAGTGTGCAAAAGTCTTGGCCTGTGTTTTGTAAGATCCAAATGCACTAGGCCTGGTAATATATATAAGGCTAACAAAGTCAACACTGACATATGTACTATGTATGATGTAAATATATCAAATTATCTATTGGGAAAATCTGATTATATATTTCTTTCTATTACAGCAACCTAGCAGGAGACAGTGCAAGAATTCATTAGAAAAAACAGAGGAAGGTTGAAGCATTATTTATATAAATGCAGAGAAAGATAATAGGCTACAGGTTATTTGAGGGTGAAAGTGTGCACTTTTAAAAGCTACCCGAGCATTTTTCCAAATATGCCATTGCCATAAACAACTTATTGAGACCACCTTGGTAGCAAAACTGTTCAATTAATACGACAACCCGTCCAAGGACAATTCTCATTTTTGAGATTATACTAAAACCACTTATATCTTTGGTCGAACAAACACTTACTAGCAAAGCTTTTCTGTAATTGTAGAACTAAGATTTCTGATTAAGGTTATAGTCAACAGAAACGAACACATCATACATTCAACTATAATGTTGTAAGACCTTTCAAAAGACACTGAATATTGATTTTCTAACATCAACATCAAGTCACATTCAACACACATACATGAATAGTTAATATTGAAAACATTTACATAAACATGGTACGTACGAACATCAGTGTTAATAGAAGGCCTAATTACACACAGTTTAGGTATTCTGTTTAGTTTGTGAAGCAGAGTAGCATACATTTGTTTTAGAGTTTCAAAAATATCTCATTCTGAAACCCCCAATGCTGTACTTAGCATTTATATAACATTTCAGCTAACTGCATGAAGGTAGTGAAGACAAAGCACAGTTTTTTGCTTAAATCACCAGTTAAGCTTGCCAAACAAATCTAGCAAGTACAAACATGCACATATACTACAAGCCTGCATTTAGGATTAGGCCATAGCAAAGGTACACAGCTCTAATGCAAGGGAGCTAAATCCTACCTGCCTTGCCACCATTATGGGCTAAATCACAAACAGAAACATAAGTATATCTGAACAACAATAGCAAGAGTTAACGTTCTAGTTTGCATGCACAAAACTAAAGACTTAAGAAAGTTTAGGACCAATAAACCATCGGAATTCAGGAGCATGCAAACCATATACAATTTGACAAAATGGGTACTTAAAAAAAGTAACTCTAAATTCCTAATTTCATAATTCTTAACAAAATAGGATGTCTAAATTACAAAATTTCCAAAGCTTAAACCTACTCACAAACAGTTGAATCTATCAGAACTATTTTTTTAGATACATCTTTTAGTGTATCGAAAGATTTGTTTATTCTTTCCAGATAGAATTAGCAGTTTCAGAGTGAATAAAATCAAAGATAATTGAGTAACATTACATTTTGTGTAAGTGATTTTAAATAGAAAACAGTACCCTTATCTTCAATAGTTGTTAATCATTAAATCAATATGAGCGAAATGAAAGTTCCTACACAAAAATAATCAATAAATATATATAAACTCATTCTGATAAACTATTTTATTGTCAATATACAGGCTAAGTTGTTTGACAAACTGATAGGGATGCATGCAAAAGGGTTCTATCTGCTTCATAACTCAATAGCACTTAGAACCCTATCGGATTCACCCGCTGTTATAGAGTGGATAGACTTACGTATTTGGAAGTATTTAGAGGAGTCTAGAACCCACGGCTGAGGTCCACCAGAGAAGAGAATCTCTTTTGATGAACCAAGTGTCACTACTGCTTCCTTCTCTGGATCTACTGGCTATGAATGATAAAGATACACATACATAACTCCAAGAATAAGACCTACGGTACTCCCAAACTTGATGCTTGCTTTCCGAATTCCAGGGCAATACAAAATAAACAATTTAATAGATAGAATTTGTTATTAGTTTCTTTTTGTGAATAATTAGTTCAGTGAATTATTTACTATATGAATCAGTTCCGTAAGTTCTAAGTATCCATCACATTACATTCAACGATATTTAAATGCAGAAAGTGTAAAATGTTGTTTACTAATGTTATTTCCTTTTCGACCAGTTACCATGGTGGCATAGTTGCATAGTCTTGCTAAATGAGGTAGTTTTCAGGATTTGTTCACAAGTAAGATCTACTACCTGTGGACTATTCTATGTAATCATCAGCTGACTTCCTTAGAAACTGTTGGGTTGAGGAACATTTGTACAATTTTGCAAAATAAACATGATATACTTACAACCAGAGGATCATATGTTGCTATTGTGATGCTCGATTCCAGTAGTACTCTTCCATGGCTGTAGATGACCTTGACCTTTGTATAACCTTGTTGTATGGCCTTGACCTTGATTGTACGACATGAGCCCTCAGACAAAACAGAAGATCCTGTTGGAAAATAATTCAAACATCTCTTAATCAAGCTTCTTTTCAGTCAGACAAATTTCTATAATGAACATTTCCTCATGTAATACTATCTGTACTAAACACACACACAACCTAGTAGCAAAACATATTTCTGGTATAAGGAAATTCCAATATAACTTGATACATAAGTATCACTTCTTTTAACAAGGTGTAGCCTGTTCCCGCTTTCTCGAATTGCGTTATGTCAAATATTTTGATATTCTCATAATTAAGAATAATTCCTACTACAATATAACATTGGATGACTCTACAAACAGATCTTCTTGAAAATTGGGTTAAACTTTTTTCTTCTTTTGTTTAGTTGTGTTGATGTTTTTGTGTTGTTTTTTTTAGTGATGATTTGTTTCTACTCACCACCTTCCATATATTCCACCACAGCTGGGTCAGAGAACGTCACATTCAGTGGCATATTTCTACAGTCATTAAAGGAATACTGTTTCCCACCCAGGGAGGTGTACACATTTAAAGCCAACCTCAATATACTGCCCACCTCAACCTCCACCCGCTCAGGTTTAAACTCCATACCAGTAGGGGGTAAAATGTGAACCTGAATATAAAACAGAAAGCTGATATATTGCTGCATAACTCAAATACAGTCAATATTATACAAGTAAGGGTAACTATGTAAACAGTTAACCTGATTATGGAATAGAAAGCTGATATACCACAGTAGAATTTGGATACAGTTAAACATCTGCTGAACACAATCTGTAAATTGAGCCCCTTATACAAAACCAGGAGAGAGCACTTCAATTCAATAGGGGAAAAGGAAAGGATTTTATCTCCTGCATCCGATAAAAAGCACTTGAAATTTTACTGAGAAAGATAAGATTTTTCTAAAAATAAATTATGTTACCGTGGCAACCCCTTTGTGTAGTTGATTCCTCCTGTCAGCTGCCGTGACGATAGCCTCACCTCTTGCTGCAGTAGTGATCTCTCCATTCTTATTGACGGTCACAATGTCTGCATCGTTGGAACTCCACATGTAATCTCCGCTTCCACCAGTTGCCTAGCAATACATCAAAACATTGTTCTTAACTAAAGTGTAACAAACTAATTATTGATATTAAAGAAAACTCAGTACTACATGATTGGGATTATCGTAATTATTTTTTTTTCAATTCCTCTCCTTGTGTATAATAATCTCCCTTTTTTTGCGGGACTATCTTTCTTCACGCACATCCTTAGGGCATATACTCAGCTGTGTAAAGTTTCATCCAATGGATTAATCCGTTTAGGCGGAGATGCGCTTACAAGACATATGGACAAACTCGAACGAACAGGGCGATTCTTATGTACTCCCAAAAACTTTGTTTGCGGGGTGTATAAAAACATTCTCTTTGGGCGTAGGATGAAATAGAAAGGAACTACATCCAGCCCACTTGCAGCAGCTGATCTAAAATGAGTAAAAAACATAAAACTCTCTATACTAACCTTGAGGAGGAAGTGATGTTTGACTTGCTGTACTGGGTCCCAGGGGAAGAAGACTAGCCCTGGCACAACAACAATAGGGTCAAATATCTCCACATACTGCGTCTGCTTCAGTGATGGAGTGATACCAAACTCAGAGCCATCCTGTTATACAAGAGACAAGGTCACAAGCAGGGGTCAAGGTAACACACTAGCTTATTGTTTAACGTACAAGGTCGAACAAAAGGTCATCATATAGAAGGTCAATGTAAAGGTAATGGTTATTTTAAGGGCATCATCCTTTAATATTTCAGACAAGATAGCTAAAAGGTCATTAAGACACCAAAGGTCAAGGTCATGTAAATACTCCTGTATATATCAGATAAGATAACACAAATGCTCAATATTGTTCAAAGGTCAAGGTAATGTTAACCACCCTGTATATAACAGACCATTTTATAGAAAAGGTCAAGGTTATATACAGGTTATGGAGAATGCAAAACTGCAATTGACTTCCACTATAATATCTAAACCACTTTCCTACTTACATTTCTAATGACAGTGTTGAGTGTACCCTCCAAGTTGGTGTCTCCTCGCAGTAAAGTTTTCACTATGTGGTATGTACCGTTGGACGTAGAAAACTGTACATCAAAGTAAGTGTCTGGGAACAATGCTTGGATCAACACATTCTGCAATATATCAATTCATAACAGTAACAACTTGATACCTGAAGCTGCTCTTGCGGAATTAGACTACTGAATCTAATCAATCAAATACATCTATACCATATGAATACATGTGTGTATTATTTGTTTAAACTAATCTTAAAAACAGGAGATAAATGACTAGCAGGCTGAAAGTGAAAAGAGTTCTAAGTGCTATTGAATATAGAAGCAGATAGAAGCCTTCTGCATTCACCCGTTGGTTTTACAAGAGAGACAAGTACATACATCTGATGGGTAGAGCTTGTGACTGTGTTTATCGTACACATCTATAAGGACTGTGTACACGCGACCTGTCTCTAGCACCCACTTCTTGTCTGGTAGTACTGTGAATCCTGTAAACAACAAATTCAGGGAAAGTCAATCAAACAGTGAATGCAAGACAGTTACACATGCCTTTTTAACTGATACATGTACATGTACAACTTAGAACCCTTTCGCTTTCACCCGTTAGAATAAAACTATCTTTCGCCCCATAGAATGAAACTATGTCCAAAATTTCAGAACTCACTAGTAAATACATGTAGTCAAATTTATAAGAGTAAAGTTACGCTCAAAAGAACACCCTAAGTACCAACAAAAAGTGGTCTAAATAGTGAATCGATCATAATAACAAGACCCAAAAACATTGAAATTAGCTGCTTTGTGAACTGAAATAAGGTGGTGGTTTAATAGCAGACCGGTCTCAGGCCTTAAAAATAGTTTCCACAGCTCCTCGTCCTGCAGGGCAAGTGACTTAAAAATCCACTTGCCATGCAGCAAAACCTACCTGCCCTGCATTTTTGTATGATAATGTCTTCTCCCAACTGACAAATAAGGGAGAAATGCGGTGTTGCCTGTATATTGTATTAAGTGGTTACTTCATGTTGTTTTGATACTAGGACCATCATCATCATCATAAGAATCTTATGAAAGTGTGACCAATAATATAACAGTTGTAAAATCTTTTCTCTATGCTGATCTCAGTCAACAACTCCAGCATCTTTGATCAAGCAACTAGGCTCTCCATGTTATCTTTGGAAGTGTTAATGTTTAATTTATAGTGTAGGGCTATCGACTTCATGCTTAGGTATGTCTAGAATAATGGACCCGTCAAATTGAATAGTTAATTGAATGATGTCTGTCAAATTATCAAGTAATTGCTAGATGTCACAGGTCATTTAGGCACAGCTAGGGAGTCATAAATCACATAGACAGTGACCACCAGACTTTGCAGACTCTGTCTATTGTTTGATTGGTGATAAACCTGAATGTAATATCAATTTCGGATTAGACTGTGTGTATCTCCTTTATCTAAACACTATACACAGATTAGTGCGAAATCGGAAGGCGAGTGTTTGAAGGTTTCTTTGACAAATTTGTGTTCAGAATAGTTAATATCTATTGAGAATGAAAATATCACTTGCCCTGTGGGACGAGCATTATGAAAAATCGACTTGCCCCACCTCGGTTCTTCCTCTTAAATACGAGCGAGCGAGTGGATTTTTTGAGGCCTGGGTCTTATTATTGAGTGATCTGAATAGTGGAAGTTTACTGTATCAGAAGAAAAACAACCTGGACATCTTTAGCTCTAATATAAGTCACACATGGAGAAGTATCATGGTTTACTGGGCAATACTGGGTACATGGTAGAAACAATGAGAATTTAACTTACCGAGGTAACTTGGACTGACAACATGTAAAATGGCTGAAGGCTGACCCAATGTATCTGATGTTTTGATATCTAACACAAGTTAAAGAACACTTTGCACATATTATTTGGTGTTTTGGTGAAGGTATCATTGCTAACCTTTAATTAAAAGGATGTCCATTTGAATTAGTGGATATATTAAGCAAAACACTATTGGGATTCTTGAATAATGGGCATATTAGAGAGTGTCATAATTGATATAACATTACCATTAAACAGTAGAAAGTCTTTGTAGTGATGAATTTACCTGTCTTTAAACTCCAATTTAAACCAACACACTACACTAATTAAACATTTATAACTGTATCACAGCTACATTTACTGATGAAGTTTGATATCCTATATTTCTTATTACCTACATCAAAGTCAAAGCAACACATTTGTAAATCAAAAACTACTCTCTCATAACTTCGCTTATTTAGAGAGACACTATTATCAATGAGTTTGCCATTCTCACCCAATAATATATCCAGATATTGGATTGTAACAAAGGAGATCTAAATTATTACAAAAATTGAAATTCCACTACACCTCAGTTTGTTACAAGGATACTTTTATCAATGAGTTTGATCTCCGTCTCGCCAAGTTCTAGGGCTGTGGCAATGGATGTGGACGCGTCGAGGGAACCTATAATATCTTCCGCAACCTGGAGATAGTACTGCGATGACGGCATTTGTATAGCTGGAAACAAGAAACAATTTAGTTAGTTGTGGTGGTCTTTACAGCAAATGAACAACATAAAGTGAAATAAAAAATAAATTTTTTTTTTGTAGATTTGTTTGTCCCGTGAATCAGAAATTTAAATTTAAACAAAAGTTATGACATGTACACTGTTAACGAGTTTCAGTCCTCAAATTTAAGTGCACTTCAAAGATTAAACTAGCCAAAAGAATTTCACTGTATAAAACCTTAAAATTGAATACAAGCTCCTTCATGAGAATACACTTTAAAACATCTAGCAGCATGTTCTGTGTCTTATTTATTACAAACCTTTTTACTAGTTCACATGTCCAATTACTAACGGTATTTGAGTTTAGTTTACAAAGCAGGCCACAACAAATTCCACTCATCCTATCACACAGACAAGCGGTTTTGGATGCAGGACAATTTGAAATCTGTAATATATATTTCTTGTTTGTACCATAACAATGATAGGCAGGACAAGAAGAGATTTTAATAACGTTAGTGCCCAGAGAAGCTACGGTTTTGATTTTCTAATAAGAGAACAAAGTCCAAACCTCTTTTCTGTCCTGTAATCTCTACAATATCCATTCCTAACGGACTGCTGTGCAACTTGTTTATTTCCCATTTGTACAAATATTTCAAACAGTGTAACTTACCCACTACAGAGTTTTGCCTGATCTGTTCTACTTTATACTTGACAGTGGCATACTTCAGTACATATGCCTCGATAGGACTAATCATCAAGTTAGCAATCACCATCATCCTAATACTGCTGTGAGCTACATTCTGCAAACCAAGAAGTTCAGGGTTATACATATCTGTCTCATTTGTTGCTAGTTCCATTTCCCTTCCAATCCTTCAATCTACAACTTCTAAATCTAAGTACACCGACAGGTACTTTTTCTTCAAAAATAATGTCTACTACACAGGATTATAGTTAAAACAAAGACATAGCTTGAGCCTTCTTTAAGAGTATGAATCTATGGTACAAGAACTTAGTAGCTGTTAGGTTAGTTGGATGGTGTTTTAGGTACATACATGTGTGTTTATGATTCATATGTAACTTTCTTATATT
>ENA-OREC01001759-OREC01001759.1-marine-metagenome-genome-assembly--contig:-NODE-1759-length-11342-cov-15.161207_pt1 | contig 11342 bp, 4 predicted proteins | sample MGYA00248626_ERZ508543 | MGnify/ENA primary metagenome ERZ508543 (study PRJEB26211, sample SAMN05518279) | marine metagenome | isolation source: Puget Sound, Washington, USA | host: Bankia setacea... | reverse complement strand
AGAAATGGCTGGTGTTAAACGGTTCATGCCTACCAGTAGAATCAGGTACGTATTGGGACCTGCCAGAAATGGCTGGTGTTAAACGGTTCATGCCTACCAGTAGGATCAGGTACGTATTGGGACCTGCCAGAAATGGCTGGTGTTAAACGGTTCATGCTTTCCAGTAGAATCAGGTACGTATTGGGACCTGCAAGAAATGGCTGGTGTTAAACGGTTCATGCCTACCAGTAGAATCAGGTACGTATTGGGACCTGCCAGAAATGGCTGGTGTTAAACGGTTCATGCCTACCAGTAGGATCAGGTACGTATTGGGACCTGCCAGAAATGGCTGGTGTTAAACGGTGCATGCCTACCAGTAGGATCAGGCACAGTATTGGACATAGCAAGAATTGTTCATGATTTGCTGTCTCGTTTCCATTATTAGACTAGAAAAAAGTTATCTAGGTTTAATATTAAAGGTATTGAATATATGAGAATTGATATTAAAGGTATTGAATATATAAGAATTGATATTAAAGGTATTGAGTATATGACACTTGATATTAAAGGTATTGAGTATATGACACTTGATATTAAAGGTATTGAGTATATGACAATTGATATAAAAGGTATTGAGTATGACAAGATTGATCGACAGCTTGACACTACCTAGTAGAAACTTACATAACTTACAGTTAACAATTAAATCAAGGATGGTTAGTACATTTTAAAGTATTTCGGTGTCTCTAAGGTTTATAACAATAACACTTATTTCTATTAGCCATAAAATTAAAGTCATGGCCCACCTTGACTTACATTGCTTGTCTCATAAAAGTGCAAGGAAGAACAGAGAGATGAAAGAACATTGTATGTTACTTACCGTTTGTTTCTTAGCAATGTGTTGGCATGGGACTGTGAGATTTCTGAGAATCTGTTATTAAGACTACTACTATCCATGATATCAGCCTCACTCTGGCGACTGTTATATATATCCAAGGTATACCATTTTGTTAAAGGCATATTCACTTATTTCACTAAACTTCCACCTTGATGAATTAGAAAACACACATTTGAATACACTTTTCAAAACATATCTAGAAAAATAAATAAATAAACACACACTGAAACACTATCTCCTTATTGCTCCAAATTCACGTTTCACCTTTTTAAGATACATTTGACTAATTGAATTTTGAATAAATCTCCATTATGATCCAAATCACACTTTTCCACATTTCATTATTTACACATGTTTCCGTTTTTCTCTCTCTTTTTTAACAACAAACACTCTTACTTCCTTTTAAACATTTCTTTCTCTGTTAACTATATCACTCTCATCACATAATTGCCACAAAATCATCATTAAAAACACCGAGATATCATCTGTAATCTTGTTAAACAAAAGAAACTAAAAATACCAGGAATTTAAGTTCCCAAAATTCACAATTTAATTACTAACTTTGATATAAAAAAAACACCCTCAAACTTGTTTTAAAGCAGCTCTCTATTTCATCCTCTATTAACAACCTGCTCTAACACTCTATGCAGCCACCAACACAACCAAACTGTATGACTCAAAACTATAAATATTTCCCTTTCTTAATTACGACCTGAATATTTGCCATATACCGCTAGTTGGACATCACATGAATAGAGATATACAAGCCATATAACACCAACCAGTATACACCATCTACACTGTCAAATCCTTCACTCAGCCAGTATAATCGACAGTAATCAACATACAAGTACCAATCAACTGTTGTTAACCCATTATTCCACTGTGAGGATCGTTATGAACCTGATATTAGAACCATGGAACATTATGACACCATTATTATCAAAAGGACTAAATGCAACAATGACTTAAATAACCAACAGAATCAACTCTATTCAATTGTAGTAAGATTATAGATAGTGCAGTTTAGCATTTAGCCGTCCAGGTATTGCATGTCGCGGGTTCCACAGAAAACTGTTGTAACAGTGGTCTATTTACAACAGTTTTACATTCAACCCTCGCTGTAATATCCCAAACATCAGCATACATATCTAGACCAACAAGCAATAATAGCCAATTTACAGGAAAAAACCAGCAGCCCAACCAACCCAGCAATATCTCTCTCACTAGGTTACGTTATTATCTATTGAACCACAAAAACCACATCGCAGACTAGTTTAACCTTGACCCATTGAGATGCAGAGTAACAAATATCTTACACTATTCCAAACTGTGAATAATTGAAAACCCTGACATATAAATACATCTGACATAGTCCCACTCAATCAAATGTTGACATAAATCATAAGGAACATGTTTTTTGTTGTTGTGTTTGTTTTTGTTCCATCAGAATCAAGGACTACCGGCACACAGCTTTTCTAAATTCTCAAGATATATTACACCCCATCAAAGGCTCCAAGAAACTTTACCCTCATTGCTTAGTACTGGTTAGTTCCAGGAACGGAATTGAGCGTGATTTCACAATCAAAAACAAAAATACATTGAGGGCCTTATGGGAGATTGACTTCAATGTCAATTAAGCCTCCTCGTTAAATATCATCAAAAACAAACCAAACGCTCTGTAATAAGATACCCCTGATTTTTTCTCAAGAAACTTTTGTGAGTCCATTAATCTTAGTTACAATCAATTCTTATCAAAATTGTTTGGTTTGGACTCAACTTTACCAGTTCCACATCTCAGTGAATGGATGACTAAACCATCATGTGAGCATTAACATGTTGTACCAGATAAATACTCAAGTTTAATTCATTGCATTTAATTTGATACATGATAAGCAATCTGAGGTATTAAAAAGCAGTAATGTAAACCTCCACATTACGACCACTCCTAAAATACAAACAACTCTCTCATGGACGCAGAGTTGACAACCAAAACATAAACTTCTAGTAGAGAGGGTTAATGGCATTTAGATTAACAAGAAATCATTGAAGATAGTACGCTGAATTATTGGGTAGCCAGAGTCAAAGGTACCAAACACAACCTCATTTAAAAGTTCTTATCAATGTGTACATGTGGTTTAAAATTTGAAATATATAACGGTAATGGTTTTCTTGATATTGAGACAGGCTGATAGACAGACGAACAGACAACATCAATATATAAGCCTGAGTTGCATTAATAATTATATGTTGATTTTAACACGTATTTTAACTTTTAAGCAATAACTTCAAACTAAAATAACCTACAGAGGACATTTTTTAAGAAACTATGATTTCTATGTATGAATAGGTGACTTTACATGTTGGCTGTATTGTCGTCTGCTCTTTTCTTGTTAGGTCCATTATGCAATCAGGCAGTAAAAGTCCTTCTCTAACATTATCATTTATGACAAAGACTCTTCTTAACTTTATGCTAATGGTTATGATAGAGCCTCCAAACTCTAAAGTAATATTGACCTATACTAGACTATTACACTACGAATCAACCAGTTATCAGAAATACCTATCATACAAAACCTACCACACATTAACTAGTTACCAAAAACACACACCAACACAACTGCTCAAGCCACAAAAAACCTGTTCCCATCAAGTTGTTGGTATGCCCCATGTGTTTGACAATGTTATGTCCCTGTCTATTCAGCCATACCAACAATGTATACGATGAACAAGAGACTCATATTTAACAGTGTTGGAGATAAATGTCCAAAAGTTGAATTGCCTTAGTAAATATTTATTGTTATAATGAGAAACACAAAATGTAACAGATAAACAAGCAAACTTTCACAGGGGGTCAAAATAACAAATGCAAATGTCTCCGGAGTGTATAAAAGATTTTGGACAGGAAACAGATTCCTGTAAAACTCATTTAATGTAACTTTAAACAGATTCCTGTAATACTCATTTAATGTAACTTGGAGAACTATTAAGCACCATTACCTAATGTATGCTCAATTTATGCCAAAGGTCATGCACGGTCTTTTGGCCATGACTGGTAAAAAAATAGTAAAATTATTTGATGTTTTACCGAATAAGAAGCATTAGGTACAAACTATTTTTCCGACTGATTGAAAGTTGAAAGTCTTTTGAGATCTCTGGTACATTGTACACTAATGTTTTCCGATCTAGAAAAAGTGCCAATTGGCCATTAAAGACATTTATCATTGACTATCTCTTAAGCAGTGAGCTAGTTACCCAAACTATTTCCTGTGTCTACCTATAATTCTCATTTGTAAATTTTGGGTCAATTATCAAAATCTGGACACAGCTGACGTGAAAAGACTCAATTATAATATGAAAACATTGTCTTAAATGGGAGGAATGCAATTTAATTCGCATAGAAATGAACCCCCAAACTAATGAGGTTATTTATTCAGACATATGCAACCAAGTTTAACATGTACCGCACCAATCCTGGAAAATATCACTGTTAACTAAGCCCTTAAATATATCATCTCTAACAACCCACAAGTACTGTACCAACTGAGCTAAGTGAACTGATAGTCAATGATCTTAACAATTCACCAAATAAACATACTGACCTGAAACACATGTACAAGACAATGATATATCAAAAACCTTCTCCCGTTTGAATACCCATAAATTCAAAGGGATAATTATCCAATTTCATTATTTTACACCACTGTGTAATAAATAGCCGTATTTCACAAGACATACTACATGTATTTAGAATCTAGAATGCTTACTTAATTATTTTGTCAGAACTTTGATTTCATGACTAATATAAGTACATGTACTGTACAATCAAATCAAAGATCCTTGGCACAACCTTATGAGTCTATATAAAAGCTGGCTTATACAAAGGGAGGTAATTTTATGTATGAAGGAAAGAGAGATAATTCTTCACCCTAAGCTGGAATCATGTTACACCTCATCATTATATACATAAATTGTTTGTCTTTCAATTTTCTAAAAGCAGGCAAAAAGGAAACGGAGAGACAGGTATTATATTAAAACAAGACTGAAACTTATTACATAAATGGGAAAAAATATAACAACAATATGCCAGAAAAGCATCAACAGTATATAGATAAGCCTGAAGCCTGGGTAAAGTAACAATAGATTCCCCTACCAGCTGAGGTTGTCAAAAAAAGACCCTGCTACTACCCTCCATGGTGATACTGCAGTCATCCCACTTTACAATCCATTAAGAAGTATTCCAAATATAGGTAGAAAGTCACAGATAAAATAACGAGCAGAATGTCAAACCTTACTACATCATAGTTCATATAGATCACATGGAGGAACGTAATCCCAAACAGGAAATATATTACAATATACCAACACACTCAGGACCTTTAAATGTTAACATACAGGTACTCATATAATTGAATATGTCCTTTTCCTTTCAAGATGGATTGTCTTTCAATACACATGTTTTAATCATAGCCAAAGGTGACGTAATCTTTGAGGTTCATAAAGGCAACTGTCAGCAAATAATATGAACAAAAGAGCTGACAAGCTGCATTTAAAATCACCACATCATAGCTATGCCATTGCACGAAAGGCTTTGGTCTTGAACAGTTTGTCAAATTTAACCTTTGCACTTTTGAAAATATTTTCGACACCCTAGATGCATGGTTTCCCAATACTTAGGTTTATGTGCCAATTTTATCAACGCGTTAGGAGTCACGAAAAGGTCAAGGTCAGCTTCATATTCTAATGCAGGAATGACGCTGGGAATTTCATATGGCATGTTTGTTGATCTAAGTCCAATTGCATAGCACACTCAGGGCTTAATCATATCATATAGATTTCAATTAACAAAATAACTTAAATTTTAGTATTTATACATCATCATTCATTTCATATTATTTTGGAAATCAGACCAACGACTCAGGTAAAAGGTGTAATTGTTGAAGTTATTGATAAAGACAATGAGATCAGAGACCAAGGGATTTTAGAACATCAAAGGCTGAAGGAATGCACCATAGTACAGGATACTAGAGTACTACTACTAGATTGAATGTGGCATATTTTGGTTAAGAGGCATTCTGTGTACATTACAGGCTTTCACCAGTGCACAAGAGGTCATGATTACCAGAGACAAGTCAGTACTGTAGACAGAGAAACATGTCTTATTTATGTCTGTGCAATATTCTAAGTCAATATAAGTAGAAACCAGTAATTGACGGTAAACTAAAATTTACTAGGTGATAAAATTGCAACATAGGTAAGTCTGTGAAACTTACACATCATGATAACTATGTAAGTGTATGGTTGGCAATATCTAACACTAATGTCATTGAAGGTTTGTTTTTTTCACCAGGTAGCTGTAGTACCTGGGGAGTTTACATGTAGCCAGGACTATTGGAATTGGACAGTGACATTGATTAGGTCCAGGGCAATCACTTGTAGTCCCAACACTCAGCTTTTATAAGAGTATTAGTATAACAAGTGCACACATAGAGGTCAAAGGTCATTGGAAAATATCCAGTGAAGGACACGTTTGTATGTTTTCTTTGTCTTGGGGAGTTTTATGCCATCATTGCAAATGTTGTGGGTTTTTTTCCAGTTATATAGGGGCAGTCAATGAAATTTACTCAGTGCCAGGACATTCGCACCATTAGAAGAGCCATTCTTTGAAAGACTCGCTTTTTTCATCTTAAGGTCAAGGTCACTGCTTATAACATTAATATTCAACTAATCCTACCAAAGCAAGATATTGTTATTAAAAATGAGCAAACACTCTAATGCGATGATTTCCTCGGGCTCTATTTCGAGACTATGGCTAGGTGTACTGGAATAACACAAGGCAAATAGGGCTATGAGATCTCCGCTTTAACAATCCTCATTTCAACCAATTTTAAAGCTTGTATCATTTTTTTATAACAAAGGGGAGAAAAAAATGTTACATAAAAGTGCAGGTGAAATCATACCAGCCATTAACATATATAAAAGCTTAGCGCTATCAGTGAATTACCATGAAATATAAATTCACTACTGACATTGGGCGTGTAGCGTGTTTATCATAGATCAAATATATGCAAAATGATAAATTGAAGTACAATTGCAAGCATTAACATACAGTGTTCCTATTTCAATGTAGTTCTATCCTGCATTATAAATCTGATGTTAAAGTAATATTTGAAGGTCATGTTGCAGTTGTGAAGGTCATGTTGCAGATGTCAAGGACGAGGTGACAATGCATTTCTAACTTATCTCTGGTATTGATATGTCCAAAATAAATCTCCTGTTACATAAAATGCGACAGACATGTGGGTGATACTCCAGACAACGGCACAGTCTAGTTGCTGTCCATTTAACGGACCAGTAAAAGCACCATTGTTGTAGAGAAACCTAACGATCTATATACAGACTCTCAGTGACAACTTGTACACTCAGATCTCTGTCTGACGAGAGATGACAACCAAAGTGTTGAAAGTACGAACCGAGTCTGATATTATATAGAATAATCAATGTACATAAAACCTCAATGATAACTTACACAGGGAAATAGATATGCACACGTTTGAAAAAGGTACCAACAAACTGACCACGAGCAGTGAAACAAAATCAATCAGCAGAGTTCAGAAACAGTGATATAGTACTTTACAAATAAAACAGGAAATGTTAAAACAAAACAGTGCACTGGTGATGGCTGGCTTAACCATTTCCAACCCATACCAGACTGGTATGTTGGAAATAGGTTTGTTTTTCTAGTTACTTCAATAAATTATGTGGCATGGAGAACTTGTGAATCACAGTTACCATAATTTGTACAACCAATCAAAATCATTCTATAATTAATGCCACAGTAATTAAACAGATGAATCTAAATGTTTAAAGCTTATATCCATAAATTTTGCTTAAATCAATGATTGACATTTACTACCTCAAAAAGATTACTATTCAACTGACAAACATATTTCCATGGTAACAACGGATAGATTCTACAACCAATTGATTCTACACGCCTCCAAGCTGCATACTTGTTTTCCTTTATCGTCTCTATATCCTATTAATATTTACAATCAACAAAGACAAACAATTTTATAATGACCCTTGACTGTCTTGACTATAACCACTACAGGTTTATACACAAGTCCTAATTTCCTCCCAGGACAGCTATATCTGTATATTGACATAGTGACAGGGTGTTAGTTGGATCAACCAATGAAAATGCGTACTTTCCACTCGTACTCTATGTACACACCACACCACACAAACCACCATTTTGTAAAATCACCAGCAAAACACACTATACCCAATTCAAACCCTAGATAATAAAGTTCATTTCCAAATTTTGGTTTTAGTCATACAAGATCATAGCTAAGCATAGCCTCTCTCACTCTCTCGTACTTCTTGTGAAGAATAACAAAAATCCCCAGACCAAATTCAAATTGTATCCCTATTTATGAATCCCACCATAAAATCTGTCATTAGAAAAATGCAAGTCTAATTTTAGTCAACAGATAAAACGGGCTACATGTATATTAAGAACTTCAACCAATAATTTACATTTTCACAGCCATAGCGCTCAACACTGGAGGTTAGATTGCTGCTGCTGCTTCCTTTGAAATTTGTGTCAGTCGGAAAAAACAACAAAGAGTAATTATGGTGTCGATCTTTCACCAAAGTTCAAACCATCAGATTGTCCTACACTGGTTTCACATAAAGTTAGAACTCTGAAATTAACGCACTTTAAACTGATTTCACACTGTACTTTCCCACTTTTTGTTGCACATTTCACAATTATTTAACCACTATGAAATACCCCTTATACTTGTAACAATATGAAAATGTTCACTGAAGCATATAACCATTACACTTTACAATCACATCAACCACAAATCCACAAATCAAGGAAATTATTCTTGCCAAACAGGATATGTTCACAAATCCACTCTGTTTAACCATCCAGCACACTACCACATTGTTTAACACCCTAAGTTTTTATTCACCAGCCAGATACACAAAAATCTGTATCAAACTACATAGAGATAACCCACACACAATACATGCATGGACTCAATTCAATGTATTTAATTAATGAAAGGTCCTTGGGTCCTCTATACACTGTTGGACTCTAATCACACAGTAACCAAGATATTCGTGAGTGCTTTAAACCAGGTCTACAAACAGTCACCAATTATCTCCATGCACTATAATTAGCAGCATATAATTTTCCCACATTATGATACTACACTTGTTTCATCTAAAACACAGTGAAACAGGAGAACTTTTACAATCACCACTTCTCTACACTGGTACACTATTTTATCCAGACTGCTACACATCTATTTCTCTTATCTGCTAACTTGTCATTTCGCGAAAAACAAACACAGTCAAAGGCCTTAAGGGGAAAAGGACGTACTAAACCTATAACCTAAATCTTCAGTTTCTCATTTAACTAAAATGACTTATGTAAATGAATAATGAATAAATTAAGTCTACTCATTAACTCTGCTTGCATTATATTTAATTGGCTCAACACATTTCCAGTATAGACATGGCTGAGTTGTGAGTATATACATAGTGGGTTACAGCTAGGCTAAATGATGATGGGGAGGTTTGAATACACAGGAAGTAAAGTTTAGAGTAACAAGATGAACAACAACAATCCCTACATGTACACAAGCAAGGAGGACATCATGTGGTTAACTTTTACTAACTCACTAATTGTGTATTTTGAAGCAATGAAGAAAATGCCATACTGGATTGAAACCAGGGTGGTGTAGAGTTCCAGACAACTTAAGACAAAAGCGATGTTGAACAGATCAAATATGTTGCTGCATAAAAACCAAAACCATACAAATGACAACTGGCCACTAGTTATGAGACTTTCCTACAGCTCTACAGTATTGATGTTTGTCGGAGATTAAATAAGGCCTGCAATAGATTTTCTATAACACACTACATGTATTGTGAAGAAGAAATACATGACCATTCACTACCCACTATCCCTTAACCATTTACTATTCCTTGACCATTCACTATCCCTTGACCCCTACAATATATATATTTACAGACACAATTCTAGTGCATGTACATGTACTGATGTAGCTTTCTTATTCCATTGTCCAAAGTTCAGGGTATAATCCTCCCCTTCAATTGAAATCCGTGAAACTTAAACACCACACCAACACATCAACCACTCTGCCACTTCATGATAACCAACAACACAAGAACATTTGTTAAACACTACCTCCTTCTATGCCACAATAACATCCCTGAACCCCCGTTTAACTCCACTACAAACCAGGCCCTCTAAAACTCTTTCACACAAACTCTTGAAGCCTTATCTCTTATAATTACCAATCCAGACCCCAGTTCTTTGAATTCAATCTTTTAATAAAATGCTATCCAATTAAAGCTAACCTTTTATATCAACAATTAACAAAGCACCTTTTGGAAGGTAATTATGTTTCACAATTTCACAAAAACACTGCCACAAGTAATATTCAATAATATCTTCCCAACTGTTACATGCATTTTATTCCAGCTAGCACATGGTACACACAAACACCAACACTACAAAAAACTCACTCCCCCACCCACAACTTCTTCTAATTTCCCACTAGTCAAGTTTTCTACAATTGGGGGCTACAGTACATGCGCATTAAAACTCTCCAGTGAAATGTTTAAAGGGATCCAGCTGTGCTATCACATAGGAAACTGGTATCATATGCTTCTTTACAGTACAAATACACAATATCCAATGTATTCAAGGGCTGGAGGCAGAGCAGCAAATGTTTAACAGGGTTGACAGAGTGATCTCCCTTGACTCTCTGGGCTACTTTTCATAAAAACATTTTTTATTATATAAAAAAATTAAGATAAGAACAGCTTTACAATATCTGTTATTTATAGTCTATTAAGGTGAATTCGATGAACATTTTAGGTTTTCTATATCAATTTATATGTTTGAAGTATATATTATTATATTCATTGAATCAAGATGGTTAAACAATTGTGTTAGTAGGTAGCTATAAAACAATAAGAACACAACCGTTTGTTTTCTTTGTATCACTTCGCCTTTATAGTTCCCCTAAAAATAGGCTTAGATAATACTTACTAGGAATAAGAAAAAAATCTTTTTTTTAAATAAAAGCCTTTTAACTAAACTGAAAATCCAAATTACATAGATCGAGAAGACATGTGAATACTTCTGCTTTGCTCAACTTCATTTCAATTTTATTAAGTTTGCAATATCCATACTGTTCAAGTAGTGCATCCTGTCCTATGTTGGTATTATGTATACATGCATCCTGTCCTATGTTGGTATTATGTATACATGCATCCTGTCCTATGTTGGTATTATGTATACATGCATCCTGTCCTATGTTGGTATTATGTATACATGTATCCTGTCCTATGTTGGTATTATGTATACATGCATCCTGTCCTATGTTGGTATTATGTATACATGCATCCTGTCCTA
>ENA-OREC01001758-OREC01001758.1-marine-metagenome-genome-assembly--contig:-NODE-1758-length-11343-cov-12.427215_pt1 | contig 11343 bp, 10 predicted proteins | sample MGYA00248626_ERZ508543 | MGnify/ENA primary metagenome ERZ508543 (study PRJEB26211, sample SAMN05518279) | marine metagenome | isolation source: Puget Sound, Washington, USA | host: Bankia setacea... | reverse complement strand
ATTGGGTTATGTATGCAACAAACTACAAGATAAAGATTGGGTTATGTATGCAACAAACTACAAGATAAATATTGGGTTATGTATGCAACAAACTACAAGATAAATATTGGGTTATGCACGCAACAAACTACACCTAACATTGAAGGCAGACCTCTGATTGTTGACATGTTGCTACCCAAGAATTTCAAACTAGTTAAATGTTTAAGAATTGCTGAAAGTATGAATAGAAAACAAGATGTTTGACCTCCTTCTTCTGGCATCTAATCAGTCATTTATTATTTAACATTGGTGATACTATTATGCTTTGTCTGAAATAACTGTTTATATATGCCATTGTGTGTCCATAGCTACCTTGTTTTGCCAGCTCCGCCCAGGCCTACCGCCATCAGTTTTGTTCGTCTACACTCTGTGAATCCGCCTGCAAGCCTCTTCAGGTAAGCTTTCACAGAATCAAACCCGCGGCTTACAATTTCCGTTGGTGGGGTGCGTAACATTGGACAGCTCTGGATGTCAATCTCTGCAGATGTATACAAAAATACCATTAAGACTATTTTGAGGGTTGATTGGAAAACTGTTGTAACTGTTTATATATATATCACTGAAGAATATTATTATCCTCTTTATACAAATTACTTACCTTTAATGTTTGGTAGATGTCCAAGTGATCCTGGTAAGGACTCTAGCAGTGGATTGTGGGATAGACTGAGTTCTTTCAGGTTCTGAAGGTTATTGATAGAGGCTGGAACGTTTGTAATGGCATTGTTATCCAGGTGTAACACAGTCAAACTTTTCAATGTGAAGATCACTGCTGGTATACCTCCTGTTATTTCATCATCTGAAAATATAAAAACAGCATTATGACTATTGATTACAAATCTGACTGACTTTAGCTTAGATTATGATTTTATTTTACCAACTTCTGATTGACTTATGTATTTTACTTTTGTTTAACTTACTGATAACATTGACTGACATTTGCTTAACTTACTGATAACATTGACTGACATTTGCTTAACTTATGAATTTTTACCAAATTTTGTCCAACTTACAGATATTTTTTTGCCAATTCTTACTTAACTTACTGATGTTATTTACCGACTTTTGCTTAACTTACTGATGTTTTTGACCCACTTTCACTTAACTGACTGATGTTTTTGACCCACTTTCACTTAACTGACTGATGTTTTTGACCCACTTTCACTTAACTGACTGATGTTTTGCTTAACTTACCAATGTTTTTGATGCCAACTCGTGGAACATTGAAGAACAGCTCATGATTTAAGGCTGATATTTCCTCCTCATCCAGCACGCCATTGTGATTGCTATCGTATTCATCAAATAACTCCTCTATCCTCTGTAAAACATGGGAGAGAGAATCAGGATTTATATTGTATATGAATATTGATCAGAAACAAAAACATAGAAAATAGGCCCTGAACAACCAATTGAATGACGTATAACGTAAAACAAGGTTTACTGGCAGTGGTTGCTAAGTAGCGTTGTATGTTGTCAAATAATGTCATATTACGAAAATCAAAAATGTTGGAATGAAAGAAGAAGGAATGATGATTTTTTACGGAAGTCTCGTTGAAATAGAATACACTTGAAATTTCACCCTTTGACATGAGTAACATATCCCCGTACCTAAAACCAGCAATTACAACACAACGAAAACATTTAAAGTGTAATAATAAATTAACTTACTTCTTCTGTCAGATAGAAGGTGACTGAAGGGTAATTTTTCAACCACATGTGATTGTACTGCTCTCTTGTTGCTGTGGATCTCATTCCATTGTGGATCAACCATGGACAGCCTGGAATACAATACCATAGCAACCAGATAAAACAAATTAGTTCAAGCATTCCCCGGGAATATAAATATTTGAAAGAATACTATGATAAACAATAGCATACTTACTTACTTTTAGTAAAATTCCATCTAACCAATTCCAAACCATATAGCATAAAACATTGGCGTATTTAACAATAATTTGACATTGCTTATGAAAAGTCACTATATAACTTATACAACCTTATATTTCCAGGACCTCCACATTATTATATGCTGTGAAATGATATGCATGAACGTTCTGTGGGCCTGTGGCTTATTTTTTGGGGACATTTTTTCGAGGCCCTTTTACATGTGCATTTGAAATCAAGTGTATTTCATTTGAACCATTTGGGATTATTATTTTGATTTCTGATTCATCTGATCCACCAAAGACCAAGAAAAAAAGGTGATTTGAATTCAGATTATCCTTGTCATGCCAAAACACCCACAATCCTATACCAAAAAACTATCTTACCTACAATCCAAAAACTATCTTACCCACAATCCTTAGTTTGGTGAGTTTCCTCAATGTGACAAGTTCATCGGGTAGGTTGGTGAGCATGACATTACAGAGTTCTAGTTCACGAAGGTCACAGAGTTGACTAAGGCCAGCTGGTATCTCCTCCAGCTTCAGACCGTCCAACACTAACACTGCCAACTGATTAAAACAAACATAGAACAAACACTTGGAAACTTTGAAGTTATGATAGTCAGAATTCCCTTTGGACTGACAATATGAAGTTACCTTAAATAAGTAAAAGGGTGTGTAACTTTATATAAAGTGCTTTAGTAAAATGGCATTCCCACATGACTTATTTGAAATTTAAGCCAATCTTCCTTAAGACCCTCAGTTTATTTTAGTTTGATTGTGAAATTGCACTTGAATCCATTCCTGGAACCAACCAATACTAAGCAATGAGAGTAAAGTCTCTTGCTCAAGGAACAATGGGAACCTTTTATAGGGTTTGAATCGACAACTGACAGTTTACCAGTCAAAGAGTCAGGCACGCTACACACTGCGCCACAACGCCCCTCAATGGGTCATTTTAGAACTGAGGAATTACCTCCCCTTGAAATGTTAAGAAACTTACCGGGCTCTGAGTGGGCCACTGTTGCGGCAGCGATGATACGGGCATGTTTTTACACCTGATCCACAAAACAGACTGACTCATGAAGAAATCTTCCGGAAACTCCGTCATGGCTGTATTCTCTATCTTAATTGCCTAAAAATGGAGAGAGAAAACATAATTGTAGAATGTCATTTGAGAATGATAGATAGTTTAAACAAGTTTTGAGAAAGATAAAACAATTGTTTAATATATACATGTTAAATGGGCTTTTTAACACGAATTGTCTAGGACATATTGCTGTATGTTTATTCCATTAACACAAATAGCTTACCCGCAATTTTTTAGCCTGTCCAATGCCTGTGGGTAATTTCGTTAACTTGGTCATCGTCTTTGATGCGTATCCCAGGTTAAAGTAAATCAACTCACTGAACTTGGTGAACACATCTTCAGGGAAATGTTGAAGGGCGACGTTGCTCCAGGTAAGAGTTGTCAGCAAGTCAGTGTACGGCTCAAAGTACTTATAATCAAACTCTTCATTCTCCTTAAACACAAGCTCACTGTTGATGGCGTTGTTGTAGTGAGCCTTGCACATGTAAAGGTTGAAAAACTTCACCATCTTGTGAGGGTCCGTGACAGGTGTAGCTGCCTCATGGTTGATTTCTAGGATATTGTCTTTCTCGTGCTTCACGGAACGTTTGACAGTTTTATCATCCGTGGAAGGCGTGTGGGTTACTCCACCCCAGGTGGCATTGTAGATTCCACAAATCGAGGCATAGGTACGACATACCATGTGTAATAGCGTCTCTACCTGCTCACGGCTGAACTGACTCTCTTCTCCAACCAGCAGATACTTGTAGGATGGAAGTAGCATCTGAAACAAACACATATACCCGGTGAATTGTACATACATAGCAAGCTTGAATCACATCTTTTAAGGAAACCAAATAATAACTTTCTTTTTTGTGTGAGTGTATATACAAGTGCACACTTTGACAACCATCAAACCACCTTTTATATTTCATATATAGTTTAATATCCCAATTTGTTTGTTTTTGTTCTTTGCCTGACCTCACTATTAATAGTAAAGACAGCTTTAGTGAAACAGACCAGTTATACATCACATGCCCATTAGCATCATATGTCCTGGTTTTCTAAAAAAATAAATACCTTTTTTAATGGCAGTTCAGGAGTCATTGATTCCAAAGTCATATACACATGTACATGTACATCGTCTAAAACTTATACATATACATGTATCTGTATTTAAAAAAATAATACAAAACAATCATGCTTTTAATGGCCTCATGTGATAGCATTGTTCGGTGTGTTTAACATATCATGTAGTACAGAACATCTGGTCAGGGCATCTATTAGGGGAGGGCTGTTAATTACAACTTTTACAATTCTTTTCCGGGTAGATTTCCATATTAATCATAATTTGATATCTTACTTTCTGCGCAGCCAGTGCTACATACACCCAGACAAACTGTAACTCAGAGAACATGTGATCAATCCCGAGCGGTGAGAGAGGCTCGATGCCGGGTACATCTATGAAATGTATGGGCAACCGGCAGTGTATGTTCAAACTGCTGTCTTCGTTCTTCTTCAATAGCTCCTTGATTTGCTCAAACTCCACTAAATCAAAGAGAACAACCAAGTCATCAGTATATCTAGCTTAAAGGTACATTCATGTAAAACAAAATCATGTTTTAAAATGTATACAAAAATCCGAAATATTTCAAATTCATGTGAATTTATGGTGAATAAATACTGCTTCATGAACATGTAGTTAAGTTGAAAGAGGACGTTTGACTCGTGCAGCAAATTTATTAACTGTTGGCACATTTGAATATATATTGAAGTGAAGAAAACAAAGTCCAAACATTTCCTCACTGACATCAAAGAACTTATGTTATATTTTGTTTCTGGAACAATATTATGAACATTTTGCTATGAAAGAAATGTCTTCGCCACATGTTTTCTATCTACAAGAATTGTTCAATGGCTTGTGAGCTAGAATTGTGTCTTAAAAGGTGTACTTTTACTCAAAATAAGAAAAATAAAATTTCCTTTCTACTTCATAGCCACAAAGTACTTATGAAATAATGCCCTTGTGGAAGATATAGACAACTCAACTCAATCCTATAGCCTAGTAATCATATACCCAAATCGTCAAAAATAATATTTAACGGGTCAGTCATAAAAACTTTTAGTACTTGCAGGCAAATTAAAAGGAGGTAAACCAATGTTGTGTTGTTATTTCTTTCAAACTCAACACAGATTTCTTCATAAGAAGCATTTACTTTAGATGTATCCTAATTTTTTATAATCTTAAAGTATCTTTTTTAGTAAATTAGTTAATTGGGAACGATAGAGCAACTTTAAAGTAATATCAAGATTGGTTGTTTTGTGTTGCCAACATTGAAATTACTGGTAATAATGATGATATAAAGAATTCCCTTTATAATTGTTACATGAGTGTTAAAAAGTGTAGTTTAAAGCACTGATATCAAGAATTATTCCTGAACATGTGTCATAAGATATTGCAAACTTTAAGACTAAAGCGCAATTTTACAAGGTTCCCTAGACATTTTGATATATGATTCATCAAAAGTAGAAGTCTTTTACCTCCTGAGAAGCAGAGAGTGTGTACAGCAACATTCGTGAACAATTCTCGTGGATTAGGATAGCACAACAAGCTCTCCGTCAGCTCTCTGGGAAGGAAAGTCATCTGTCTAACATTCCTAGATTCCTCATCTCCAATCCATTGATGAACACTCCTTGCTGCGTTTGTAATGCTCTTCTCTTGAACTGAAATCAACAATCAAATTAAAGTTACCTCCTGCCATGTATAAACACAATGTTGAGTCTCTGCTCATTAGGCAAATAAAATCACCTGCGTTTCCAGTGACCTGACGGACCCTAATTTTTGGCGCCGACCCTATTTTTTAAAGCATATTGGTAAAACTAAAAGTTGAATTATTCAAATTAATGAATGTGCAAAAAACCCATGTTGCAATGATAAACAATGCTCAAAATAGCGTACATACATAACAGGTGTGCCTAGTGTTTCCTTCCACGTTATAGCGTTCTGCATAGCTTTTGTGATTGAACTCAGCTTTCACCCGTGACATTCCCTGTTTATGTTAATTACTAGGAATGGAAACTTACTTACCTTATCGTAAACATCCAATATTTATAAGCACATTTACACCCATAGTGTAAATATTAAAGTAGTTGCTATAGGATAGATCACAATTGGGGTTGTATATGGGAAATAGAATCAGGTTAGAAATTAAGTTGTATTTTCCATATACAATTCAACGAGATTATCTATCTGAATTAGACCACGTGGCTATCACAGCTCTGAAAAACGAAAGCCTTGTGAATTGTGCCCCTAAGTAAACATGCAATTTCATCCCCCCACTTTCTGTACGTCTCACAAGCATTGGTCATTTGCCAGTTGTGTCGAAACGTCTATGCAGGTTAGTTAAATTAAAAATGGAAATTGAAAATTTAAATAAATGGAACATCACATTTTAATATAAAAGATACGTGTTAAAAAGTCTGTTTTTAACTTGTCTTGATCCATATTTTGAAGAAAGACATTATAGGGCTATGGAGCAAATAATCTAATTAAGGATTTAACAATTCAAAGCTGGTCTAGAGTAAAGTTGGGTTTTTAACAACAATCTAAATGGCAAAAACATAGATGATACCGAATGGCGAAGAAAGATATTTGCATTCCTTAGAAACAGCCTCATCAAAATAGAACAACCATAGAACTAAGAAGTGGCTTGCATGCATTTAGCTTTTAATCTTTCGAAGACACATATTTTTGTCTGCGTAACAAGTTATGTACTATTGTGTCTAATTTTGGGTTTCTATGTTTACACGTTTCTTTGAAGAATAACTGTAACTCAGTCGTTTTGTTCTTATATAAGGATTGAAACAGTTAAACCTGATTATTAAAGCTCACAGTTGCTATATTGTTTAACTTTACAAAAAAGTAAATATACCGTACAATCCGCCATCACGGAACAGAACCTGATTTTAGGTTATCAAGGTGGTGGTATTACTGAGGTTTTAATGTGGAAACAACTTTTTTCAAAAAGTAATTTAAGTTTCTTTCCCCACAAACCCTGGCTATCGTCCAGCATAAGCATGTTGTGTACATTTTGTCAGGTTATTTAAATACTTGAACAAAATGCATTGTACTCCAATTTCACATAATTACACTGACACTACAAACATGATTTTCAAGGGTTTCACGATTGAATATATACATTTAGCAGGTAGTTTCTATATGATATAGAGGGGCTCAATACTTGGTGCTTATTGGCTGATAGAAGGCAACCGTGGTCTAAAAAATTATTCTAAATAGTAAACTGAAAAAGGTGTGCATGTGGTCACCATTTTGCACAAAAGTGTGTAAACATAGCTGAGAAAAAATCCCTGTCAAACTGCTAAAATAGATTTTATCATATTCCTTACAAAACAATGAATGGATTTACTGGGTTGCAGAGTTACCAAGGTCAATTTCTTAAACTAGATTTAATCATCCATGAACTTCGTGAGAGGCGACGCAATAAACTATTGGCGCGCTTGTTTGCTATGTATATAGTTGTTGTTTTAATGGTGTAAATTGTCCAGTTGAGTGAAAGGAGATTATACATGATCCGAAAAACACACCGAATATAATTGGTGTCATCAAATCAACGGGCTGAACGTTTGGGAATTATCTAAAATATATTTGGAAAGGGAGAAGAAAATAATGGTTATAAACAGAACTCTCATATATAAGATGTTACAGGCAAAAAAGATGGTAACAAATAGTATAATTTCTTCTGCAACATTGTCCCAACTCTAGACATAATTTCCTATACTTAAAACAAGAAAACACTTGACATTTCATGGCCTTTTCACCTAGGAGAGCATGTCACCAGAAACGAAGGTATTTTATTTGGCCTTAATAACAACATAAATGAGCAAATAAGCAATGTCATTGCAGTAGAATAATAACAAACATCATGCTATTTTACTATTTACCTGTTAGGCGTGTGCGCAGGTGTGTGTGTTGTACTATTTACCTGTTAGGAGTGTGAACAGGTGTGTGTTGTACTATTTACCTGTTAGGTGTGAACAGCTGTGTGTTGTACTATTTACCTGTTAGGTGTGTGAACTGCTGTGTGTTATACTATTTACCTGTTAGGTGTGTGAACTGCTGTGTGTTATACTATTCACCTGTTAGGCATGTGAATTGATGTGTGTTGTACTATTTACCTGTTAGGTGTGTGAACTGCTGTGTGTTATACTATTTACCTGTTAGGTGTGTGAATTGCTGTGTGTTATACTATTTACCTGTTAGGTGTGTGAATTGCTGTGTGTTGTACTATTTACCTGTTAGGTGTGTGAACTGATGTGTGTTATACTATTTACCTGTTATGTGTGTGAATTGCTGTGTGTTATACTATTTACCTGTTATGTGTGTGAATTGCTGTGTGTTATACTATTTACCTGTTAGGTGTGTAAACTGCTGTGTGTTATACTATTTACCTGTTAGGTGTGTGAACTGCTGTGTGTTATACTTTTTACCTGTTAGGTATGTGAACTGCTGTGTGTTATACTATTCACCTGTTAGGTGTGTGAACTGCTGTGTGTTATACTATTTACCTGTTAGGCGTGTGAACTGTTGTGTGTTATACTATTTACCTGTTAGGTGTGTGAACAGGTGTGTGTTGTACTATTTACCTGTTAGGTGTGTGAACTGCTGTGTGTTATACTATTTACCTGTTAGGTGTGTGAACTGATGTGTGTTATACTATTTACCTGTTAGGTGTGTGAATTGCTGTGTGTTGTACTATTCACCTGTTAGGTGTGTGAACTGATGTGTGTTGTACTATTTACCTGTTAGGTGTGTGAACTGATGTGTGTTGTACTATTTACCTGTTAGGTGTGTGAACTGCTGTGTGTTATACTATTTACCTGTTAGGCGTGTGAACTGCTGTGTGTTATACTATTTACCTGTTAGGTGTGTGAACTGTTGTGTGTTATACTATTTACCTGTTAGGCATGTGAACTGCTGTGTGTTATACTATTTACCTGTTAGGTGTGTGAACAGGTGTGTGTTATACTATTTACCTGTTAGGCGTGTGAACTGCTGTGTACATTTTGCCACTGATCGTAACACACTAGCCTTCCACTCAGGCTGTAGATACTTCTGGATTGTCATTGATCCCTGAAGAAAAAGTATAATCACATGACTAAACAGATTTTCAATATATTAGCTTTATGAGTATCTTTATATTATTTACATAAAATAAAAAAAATAAAAAAAATAAAATAAAAATTAAGACCAGAAAACAGTAACTTTTATATCAAGGTGGTCAGATTAATTACTAAGGTAGTCTAAAAGGTAGATTTTCATTCTTTGAAGGACTTACGTCAGACAGTAGGAACGATGGTGCATACACAAATGTCTGCACCAAACTGGATGGGGTGTCTGAAAATAAAACAATACTTGTACAGTGAAACCACTCTTCACCGAATTTCTTCTTCACCAGAATCTATGTTATACAGGCTATACATACATGATCTATAAATTACCACTTTAAATCAGAATTTACTTTAAACCAAACATTATATCTGGTCCTGAGTGTGGCCGGTTCTGAGGGGTACATTATATCTGGTCCTGTGTGTGTCCGGTTCTGAGGGGTACATTATATTTGGTCTTGTGTGTGTCCGGTTCTGAGGGGTACATTATATCTGGTCTTGTGTGTGTCCGGTTCTGAGGGGTGCATTATATCTGGTCCTGTGTGTGTCCGGTTCTGAGGGGTACATTATATCTGGTCCTCTGTGTGTCCAGTTCTGAGGGGTGCATTATATCTGGTCTTGTGTGTGTCCGGTTCTGAGGGGTGCATTATATCTGGTCTTGTGTGTGTCCGGTTCTGAGGGGTGCATTATATCTGGTCCTGTGTGTGTCCAGTTCTGAGGGGTGCATTATATCTGGTCCTGTGTGTGTCCGGTTCTGAGGGGTGCATTATATCTGATCATGTGTGTGTCCGGTTCTGAGGGGTGCATTATATCTGATCATGTGTGTGTCCGGTTCTGAGGGGTGCATTATATCTGGTCATGTGTGTGTCCGGTTCTGAGGGTTACATTATATCTGGTCTTGTGTGTGTTCGGTTCTGAGGGGTTTGACTATAGTATCAAAGGATGTCATATTGTAAGAACATCTTAGATTGAACAAAACTGTTAAACATGAAATTTATGCAAGCCGCGTTCAAATATATATTAAAGGTGTGAATGCAAAAGGGTTCTTTCTGGCTCTTCATCAAACAGCTTTTAGATCACTTTTACTTTTACCCATCAATTGACAGTCTGAGTCTAAATGTAAAAAAGTCATGAAAATCCTGTTTGTAGACTGTAAATGATGGTGGATAACGGTGTATATAGTTTGTTATGGTTGTAGAGCAATTTAGACAGTTTTGGCCAATTGCGAATAAAAAATAATTTCTATCTTAAACAAGGCATATACCGAAGCAAGAAAAAGTATGAATGTAAAACTAGTTTATCAGGTTGTTACAAATAAGACATTTCTAAGTATTATTTGTAACAAGAATGTCACTTACTTCTAGCCTCATAGCGTAGAACATTGGATCCATCTTCTTCGAAGTTTTCACTGGGAAAGTTGAATGCTGGAGACGATGTCATCATGCATACGGTGAAGTTGTCGCCCTTGTCTTTCGGAGAGTATTCAAGGGCCACACTCTTCCCTCCAGAATACACGTCGACTACGACACACTCTGCAAACGTCTTCTCTCTAAATAAGCAACAAACTTTTGACTTAGTTTACCTCTAACACAGAGATTGAGGAGAACTTAGCACTTTTACACCATTCCTATTTGGGTTTTTGCTTATTGTCAAATTTCTTACACTTTTCCTGGACAACTTATTTTCTAGGAAGCACGGCCCAAGAATTAGTGTCTTGGCGTAGATTGCTCAACCATTTACTCATCACAAATTACTAATATAAGGTTAAATCTCACATGCACAACTGACTTATTTTGTTGAACGGAACAACAGACTATATACTGTGGAATGGAACAACATACTTATATTGTGGAACAGTAAAACAGACTTATTTCATGGAACAGTATAACAGACTTATTACATGGAACAGTATAACAGACTTATTTCATGGAACAGTATAACAGACTTATTTCATGGAACAGTATAACAGACTTATTTCATGGAACAGTATAACAGACTTATTTTGTGGAACAGTAAAACAGACTTATTTTGTGGAACGAAACAAATATTATAGACGTACTTTTTGGAGACAGTCAAATCAAATGACATTTTTGAAACAAACAAACAAACAAACAAACAAACAAACAAACAAACAAACAAACAAACAAACAAACAAACAAACAAACAAAC
>ENA-OREC01001757-OREC01001757.1-marine-metagenome-genome-assembly--contig:-NODE-1757-length-11343-cov-15.572430_pt1 | contig 11343 bp, 4 predicted proteins | sample MGYA00248626_ERZ508543 | MGnify/ENA primary metagenome ERZ508543 (study PRJEB26211, sample SAMN05518279) | marine metagenome | isolation source: Puget Sound, Washington, USA | host: Bankia setacea... | reverse complement strand
GACATGTACTTATTTTTGCTTTTTCAGATTAACATATATTGTTATATTGTTACGTTTTTATGTTTTTCTCTTAAAATGAAAACCAACTTTCTATTGAAACAATTTATTTTCAAAAATGTACACAATTGATAAATATTTTTGGCTCGAACTTAGACAACAAAACATTTGATTATTGTTTTCATCAACTAGTTTAGCACATTTTGTGTAATCGTATAGTACAATGGCATCTTATAAATTTATACACGAAATTAACAGACCTAGACTGTTTAGTGTTTTGTTACAACTTTAGGACTTGATAAGTAACAATGTGAACATTCCCAAGTAAAGTCAAAATTCTTATCAACGGTGGGTGTTTAACATCTTTTTTCGAAAACATTAACACAGTGACCTATAGTTTTTATTAGCTTTTTGAATTCAGCATTCAAAATCCCATCATGTAGGTAAATATAAAAAATATCTATCGAGATTAAAAAACTGTAGAAAAGTCTTTAATAGTATTGTACAGGTATGTGGTGTGTGCGTGAGCGTATAAATCATTAAAACCTGAATTTGTTATTCATTTTGTGTAATATTTTTCTTCATATGTTTCAGATGCTGCCCCTGTTCAGGAAGTCCCATATCCACTCCAGAGCAATAGAGGACTACTTAAAATGTGGATACATTCAAAACTACAGTGAAGAACAACACAAGAGAAACGCTCTGAGACAAGCTGGGGGTTTGTATCGAATGGTCAGCGGGGAGTTGTTTCGACATGGAACTGAGAAAGAATACAGACGATATGGACTTAGAATGGTAATACACGATGATCAGCCTGATAGGAAGGCCGAAATCATCCGCAAGTGTCACATAGATCCTCTTGGAAACCACTGTGGTATGAATGTAACAATGAAAAATGTAACAGAGACTTATTACTGGCAAGGTATCTCTTCACATGTTAAACTGTACATGAAAGAATGTGAAGCATGTAAAGTCAGATCTAAAATGACAGCTGAAGAATGGGTTGAGAATGAACGACAAAGCCAGGTCAAGAGGAAGTCTGAAGCTGAAATCTGTAAAGAAGCAAAGGAACAGATAAAAAATCTAGGCAAAATCAAGAAGCCTTCCCCACCAGAGACTTTCTTCATTGTCAATGCAGAAAGTAAGATCTCTGAGAAAATTGAAGACAGAGCAGATGTGAATATGGTGATTGATTCTAATAACATTGAATATGTAGTGGAGACTCTAGGTCACATGGAAGATGGGGCTGATTTACAGGAGATTTGTCATGTGTTGAATGTACCAGATATAGTTCCAACACCTGAGAGGTACCGCTCTAGAGAGATTGAAAATTTTCTCAAATACGGTTCGTTCCCGCCAGGATTTACATGCAATCAGAAGAATGGGCTAAAGAATCCAGCTTCTCAGTATATAATCATTGACGATGAGTTGTACCATGATGGAAATAAGATTGGCAGTAAAGGAGTGCGACTTGTTGTTCATGATGATACCGCTGCACTGAAGGTGAAAATCATTGTAGAAAATCACATGGATGAAGACGGTAGCCATTACGGTATGAACAAAACAATCAGGAAAATTGGCGAGAAATATTTCTGGACTGGAATGTGTGTGGACGTGAGGAGGTTCATGATGCACTGTCAGATATGTCATAGTAACAGAGCTAAACGATCTTTGTTACAAAACATTGAAGGTATGGAAGATGAGTATAAGAATCAAGTAAGTTTCCTGAAAACCAAACATGATCAGAAAATGGCCGCCAAAGATGAGAGTTACCTGCAAACTGAGGTTGAAGAAGTGCACTCAATTCCACTTGATGATAATGAAGATACAGAGGAAAGGGAGGTTCAGACTGTAAGTTATGCTGAAGGAGGTGAAGAGACAGACAGTACCTACAATCATGTAATCAAGCTGTTAGGACCAAACCAAGAAGTGACCGAAATCACTGTTGCTGTCAGAAAAAGTAAAATGGAGGATGGGTCTGTGGCTGAAAAGATGGTGGTGTCTGATCAGTTAGAAGAAACAACAGAAGAGCTTGTAACTGAACCTGTTAACATTGTTCAAGTAGAGACTACAGAGCAACAAATAGAAACAACTGAACAAGAAATGCAAGTGGAGGGTTCTGAAGAACAAATACTTGAACAAGAAGCAGTTAATGCAATCAATGGTGGTGAACAAACTCAAGAGGCAGTAAGAACTCGATCGGTAATAAAAACTGAATCTGGACAATACGTTGAAATTGAAAATGCAGAAAGCGGTGTCATTTATCAAGAAGAAAGCAATGATGCTAATGCTGGTAATAACATCATTCAAATACAACCTCTGGAAAGTGGAGAAACAGAACAGACACAAGAAGTTGTCCAGGTACAGGAAGAGTTTGTGACTGAAGCAGATGAGGATGGGGATGAATTAGTGCAGGTTGTCGTTATAAATGAAGATGGAGCGGAGGAGCATAAAACATTTAGAAAAGATGAACTGCGAGCTGTAAGCGATCTGATTACTACTGCTGAAGAAATTGAAGCTCGTGGTACAGATGGAAACAAAGATTCTGAGCAAACAAATATAGTACAATACACTACATCGACTAGTCATTCAGGGCAGTTTTACTATTACAAAGACCTGATTTACTGTCCAAAGAATGTAAAGACGAGAACCGTGGAGTCGTTTTTGAAGCTAGGCCATACACGAGGACATCACTTCTTCCCACAGCTGACTGAAGTAGCTGCCAACTTTCAGATCGTGGATGATGTACTGTGCAGGCGGCATAATAGATGCAAGAATGGACTAGTGGTAGTACATGATGACCAGCCAGAGGTATGGACTAAATTTGTTTATAGAGTTTCATTTTCACAGATATATATGGCACTTTTGTCTCTTTATCTTTTTATTGCTAGACAATCATCTCAGATACTAGGCCATATTTTGTTCATTGATCATAATTCTGATAAACCAATTAGCAACACTCTTGTGACATTTTTAATTGATAAATTCATGTGAGAGAAATTTAAGATGTAATATGACCTACAGTGCTGATTGAACAAGGAAAACTGACCGCTAGTTACTGCATGATTGTGCATCAAGTAAATTAAGTTCTGTAAGTAATTCAATGAAGTAGTAGATGTATTAAGCTCTAGGTTTACTCTCTTTTTTTCAGATAAAACTGAAGTTGATTGAACGTTACCACAAGAAACCTAATGGAGCCCATTGTTCAGCGCCAATCACTGCAGTCAGGATGAGATATGATTACTGGTGGGAAGAGATGAAATGGGACATACATCGCTACTTCTTGAACTGCTCCGTCTGTGTGATAGATGGCATAGCTGTGAAGAAACAGACAAGAGCCAAGACAGTGGAGGTAGGATGGGGCTTTGTTTTATGATGCGCCAAGTAAAGTGTAGGATCTAATACTAGTCAGAATGTGAGAGGTTTTAAACTGTTTGAACAGAAAGTAATTTAAATAATTCACTTCTAAAGGTATAATTGCATTTCACTTGAAAAAAGGCACCTTTTTTCCCCAAACAAAATCTTATTTGAATAATAGTACATTTAGTTATTGATGTTTGAAGCTTAAAATCCAGAGCAGATTGAGTCATCTTCCAAGAGCATATGTTAAACTAATCACCATTCTCGGGACTAACAATAACAGAAAATGATTCAGTAGCTAGTTGGTCTTCATAGCTAGACACAAATGAAATTAAAAATAACTGTGTGGTATTTATATCGGACAGTTCTACATATCAAGTGGTCCTGATAGCGTAACTTTTCAATACTCACAATAGTTATGTTATGTATATTTACAGGAAGAGAAGCAAAGTATTGAAACTCTGAGACTGAAGAACATCAAGAGTGGACGAACAGCTCAACGATCCAGAGAGTTCAGGGACAGGGTACAGCATAGGTTTGACAAGTTCAGGAAATGGGAGAAATATGGCAAAGTGGATGGAGAAGATGATGAGTGTGAGTTATTGGCAGTTTACACATTAACCTACTTCTTGGATTTCATACATTATACATAATTTTAGCCGTTTACAGGTTGAAATCTCTTGTCTTGTCTATGGCTTTTATGTACTATTCAACAATTTTACAATTTTCCCTTTATCATCAGAATTTTGCTTCTCCCTTTCTTGTTGTTGGTATAGAAAACCTGTTAATCAGAACTCCTGTATTTATTTACAGGGTTTGATTTCTATAGAACCTACCAAACCAAACTATTTATTTTTACTTAAATAGTCATCCTTATCGCTTAAGCACAGGTTTGTTTCAGTTGCAGATTCAATAGTGATATCATCAACAGCATCGCATCCACCATAACAATCTAATTCTACAGCACGTGCTTTGTTATGTGGACTTTAGTGGATGTCAAAACCAGATTTGTGACTATTAAATACCGTTTGTACAACACAAATTTAAATCACCTCAACCATTGTATCAAGAAATCACTGTTTCACGGCTAGTAACAAACAAAAAAAGCATTGTTAGAACAATAGAATAGGGTTAACGCCATAGCTATAAAAAAATATTGTTCAATGTTGTCTATTAAAAACAATAAAGTTGTATTTACCGTCAAAAAGATAAAACTTACAAGATAGTTAACCCTAGAATAATGTAAATTAAAACTGATATGTTACAGATGGAAGTGATGGCCATGAAGTGTTGTACATGAGTTGTGAGACTGTGGTGAATGAAGGAGGTGATGTGGAAACTCACTATGTAGTACAAGAGAAACCTGATGGCACCAATGATACTCCACAAGGTATAACTTATATAGAGCACGAAACTTTAAACTTGTCCTATCACCCTGACAACGGAATTTTGTTTGCGGGACGGGACACATTTTGACATCTTTAATGCATTTTTCTCGTTTTTTTAACATAATTTTAAATTAAGAGCACGGCACCTAAAGATTTGAAATTATTAATGCACTGTAATATCTCATGCATTAGAGAAAAAAGACTAAAATTAGAGCTGATCTATGAAAAAATGATCACCTCCTGCTGATCATTCCCAAGATGACTATTCACTAGTTATGTGTTCACAGAATCTTGTCATGTAATGTTTGGATATTAAACCAGATGTGTAGAAATCCTTTAAAATGACCCAACCCAGTCCTACAGTAACCCAAGCAGAACAGTACTAACAAAAATATGTCACTAGTTATTTGTATTCTCAGTGTTCTAAAGTCTGGTCTAATACTTATGGATATTAAAACTCTTATAATTTATCTACAGTAACCATGGTCACCAATTCTGCTGAAGGTGACGCCTCAGACGTAGAAATTCACATCCCTGAGTCTGAAGAGGACGAGACCAGCAGAGAAAACAGACAACAACCAGAACCATCACAAGTCATAGAGATCAAGTTACCAGAGAACAGCCAGGTTACTCCACTGGTGAAAATACCGACTGTGAGATACATTGATGGTAAATCTCAGTCTATGTCCGCATCATTTATACCATCAGTTGAAACATTTGGTGATGCAGCAGTGAATGTTGTAATGACAGAGGTACCTAAACTGTCCCCTGGACCCAGTAAAACAACCCAGCTAGTAGTAACAAAGACACCCGTACCTTCTCCTACAAAACCACAAAAGTCTGTGTCTAAGCCCGTCAAGTCTATTCCCTTGGTTTCAACACCGAGGATAGTGAGAGTGACCCGTCCAGTTGTTAGAACCCCGGTAGCCAGTCCAGTCTCCTCTCCACAGAAAACTGTCGTCTCCTCTCCACAGAAAACTGTCGTTAAACCTACAGAGAAAAAGGCAGTACAGCCTGAAGCAACCAGTACTGTGACCACCAACAAAGTAGTAGCAAAACAGATGAAGAGTGAACCTACCAGTCCATCGGTGAAAACTCCACAGCCCAAAAAAGGTAACCATTTCTGCTACACTTGTTTTGCATAAATTGCATGAGGTAAATAAGTGTTCAAATGCAATTTTAGAACATCCTATTGGGCATTTGGATTTTTGAAAATCTAACTCTTACAAATTATTTAGAAAGGACTGTAGTTGATGGCTTTTAATAAGTGTTTTCATGTAAAATTGTGTTCAAACTTGATACCAGTTAATGGAATAGTTGTTGTATATGTTGTCTATTTGTGTATATTTTCTCTCCACTTGATTACGAGAGAGAAATATATTATGTTGAAGTGTGCGAGAGGGTTCTAAGTGGTATTGAATAAAGAAGCAGATAGAACCCTGTCACGTTTACTCCTCAATATCATCCTTGATTTTTGATTATAATTGTATACTTTATTGTAAAATGTATACTTATTCAGAAGCGGTAAAACGAGATATTGCTGAAGTAGACACACCAAGCTCAGACAGTCGCAGACCTCGTAGAGAAGTGAAGCGGCCCAAAAGGTATAATAGCCCTGACAGAGAGATAGAAACCCCCCCTAAACCACAGAACACTAAACCAGCCAAAGCAGATCCAACATCAGTAAGAGTTGTGAGAATGCTAGAGCCAACTAAAGCGGATGAGAACGGTGGTGTCTTGGTAAAGCAGGTCGAGAAGACTATTATTAACATTGTTGAGAAGGTGAAGGCATCCATTAATGAACATGAAAGCATACAAATGGACATTGATGCAGAGTCCAAAGAACTTGATGATGAGTATGATGATGAAGATATGGAAGATGATGATGTTGAAGGCGATGAGATGAATGCTCAATCTAACACCACTGAAGCATTAGATGTTCTGTTACACAGTGGGCTACCAGAATTGGAAGTGGTGAAAAGTGATGATGGTTTCTCGTGTTCAGTTTGTGAAAGTAATTTCCGTACAGTCAAGCAATGCGAACAACACGTTACCAAGAAACAATGTTTTAAACCATGTGGGAAGTGTGGGAAAATGTTCAAGAAAAGTGACACGGATGACTTCAACAACCATATGTCATCACATGAGGCAGGGGAAGAGTTTGCTTGTGATTCGTGTAAGAAAGTATTTTACGAGAAAGCTAGTCTAGATATTCACACACTGTCGCATTGTGATGAAAAGAATGTGAAATGTAGCGATTGTAATGAAAAATTCCACACCTCATTCCAGCAAGCTGCCCATCTACTGCAGACACACAACAAGAGTTTGGCATTTACTTGTGACGTCTGTAAGGCAAAGTTTGTGAATATCAGTTTTATGAAGGCTCAGCTTTTATTTGATGGCGAGATGTCTTACTTTAAGTGTGTCATGTGTGCAAACTAATGATTACATGCAGTATTCATAGGGGCTTAAATTTAACATTTTATGGCCACTCATAAAAAATATGCAAGCTTCCAAAGTTTAACTCGCAGATCAAGATATAAAGGATGAGTTGAAATGTTATTGTCAGCAATGTATTTTCATTGTTTTAACCATTCAAAGAGATAAACAGTAAGAGTGTGGATTTTGAACATTTTTCATGCACTGAATTCACAATTTTATATCATATATAATATAGAGTAAAATATCTTTAAACAAATTAACTTGAATCCCCTTATCTGTGTGTGTATGTGCATATGTGTATATAACCTATATCTGTACTCATTTGTTCCTCATTTTTCACAGTACTCTTATAAGCAGGACAAGTATAGATGATGCCAATCTTGTCCTGCTTAAATTGATAGAAATCCATCTATGAACTGTGTCTTGTACATTGTAAATATTGATGAATTTGAACATGGTTCTGCATGTTTGTTGCTTTAAAATATGAATTTTCAGGAAGCTCAATGAAAATGACTACCTTTTACCTCATTTCATTTGAATACATGTGAATATATATATAATGTTTCCATGTTACATGTTGTATATTGACTAGCATCTATCATTCTATGGTCTATAAATGAATGTTTTATAAACTGTCTTCTTGAGATGTGTTAGGTAACCTTGACAAACCACTCCAAGGTACAAACATTATACTTGTGCTATCGCCTGGACAAGCGGTTGGAGACACAGGACCATTGGAACATTTGAATTGTGTAATATATTCCCCTGACTTCTACCACATTCATGATAAAAACATAAACAAACTTCGAAATCAGATACTGAGCATCACTTATGTTCATGAGTTTGAAATGTCGTCGTCTTTGTAGTCAATTTTTGTGAACATACATTTGTGGGTTCTGCCATGAGCCTTTTGTATATAGAATGGTAGTATTTTATATACATGTATGCATTTAGTAGTTGTTGACATTTGACTTCGTGATTTCAGCAAACCTATAAAATCCATGAAAAATGAGTGCCCTATGAAATAGTTGTGATGAATTGACAGTATTAAAAAGGCTAAAATCCAGAAACTTCAGCATAACCAGGGAGTCAGGAGTTGACTGTTTTATACCCCCAACTAATGAAATATGGGGAAGGGGGTATACTGGAGTCTCAGACAAGTATTAGGTTCATCATCTGTTGCATTCAAGTTTATTATCAGAGTACTATAGTTTCTTTCTCATATTTATAACTGCAGCGATCTGTAACTTGTGTAATAAACATTTGAAATATATTACCTGGTAGTTACACCTTCTTTTAGTAATACACATTCATAAATAATTCATGAAAGCCTTTTTCAGAAATGTTATAAAGTTGGCTAAAAGCATGAAATTACCATCCTAAATATTTCATAAAAGTTTACATTAAATTATAACTTATGTAAGCCCCTATATAGATATACATGTATATGTGTCAACAATAGGTGGGACAAAATAAACACAAGCAGGAGAGAAATGTTTCCAGATTTAATTGTAAACATCACATTTTCATGATGGGGGGACACAAATGAACACTAATCACAGATATATTTTGTTTCCTAAAAATACAGCACAATCAACAGTTCTGGGACATGTGAACACTGAAAACATAATCAACATTACAGATATGTACACGTAACATCTGTGAACATGTGTAGTACTAGAAAAAGTACCAAGTTGGAATAAAATTAATATACATGTACTGTTATAGGAGTTATTGCTGATATAAAACAAGATGTCTTCATACACACATCAATTTCAATTCCGAATTCGTCTCTTTAGTCATTTTTTTTTTATCATGCATGCATTTCAATAATTTTCTAGTATTCGTTTATGATTTAAACGGTAACAGTACACAATCTCTGAAATATTTAATCTGCCAGCAACACTTACTATACATCGAAGGGTAAATGTGAGAGGGTTCTAAAACGTTTCTTTATTCAACAGTACTTAGAACTATTTCGTTTTCACACCTCACTCTGTACATCTATCTGTTACTATTGTCTGGAATACCTGACTAGCATAATATATTTTCTGTAGTTAAAAAAGGTATCACAGTTTGCCCATAACATTTAATTATCTGATCAACGGTGTACAATATAATAGTTGTATATGTACATGTAACAATGAAATAATTATCCAAAACTTTGTGTAAAACAACTACATATATGTCAGAACATTAAATGTCAAAATCACTAGATGATTCACAGCATTTTCTCTTGATGGACCCAAATACTTCCACATTATATAATAATTGAAGGAACAACATTTTTAATCCTGATTTTACAAAAAAAGAATCGAGCACACACAAGGATGCTATTAAAAATAATGAAACGAAAAAAGAATCTTAAAACAGAGAAAGCAAAAATCAGGATAGATATTATAAGCTTTATATTGCCATTTAACGAGAGTCTGTTTCATAGTATCTTCATTGCAAATTGAGGAGTGAATGCTATAGGGCCCTTTGTGCTTCCTTATTCAATAGCATCAAGAACCCTTGTGAATGTCCCCTGTGTTGTATGTTTACAAGTACATGTTGGTAATTTCAAATCCACCCATCATGTTAACCAACACTCAAAGCTGGTTTCTTTCAAGATTTAATTATTGAGAACAGAAATTAAAGTCATACTTGTGTTATACCTGCATTCATGATTAAACAGGATGCTGGTACCATTCATAGAATGTATTAGCGACAGTCATGTTAGTAAAGTAAAAGAAAATGTATCTATATTTCTTGTTTTTTCTATGTCGTCTGAATAGCAAGGAAAAATGTGCTGCACAAAAAACACCCAGAAGTCATCCAAAGTGAAGAGATTTATGCTGTCTACAAAATTCAAACAAATACTTGAAAGTCCTCTTTGCCATCATGCCTGTCTACAATGTTGCCCCCCGACCACATCGTTTTGAAGAAGACAGACAAAAAAGTTTCTATCAACATGTATGCCTAGCTAATCTTGCATTGTTTGATAAAATGAAAAACTAAATGCTATCTACTCGAAGTCCAGCTTCAAATAAAAGTCAACACTACTTAAATCAAACAAAAAACAAATGGTTGAAACATAAAGTGAATAAATAAATGAGTATGTATACACACTTTAAATAATCAACTCAATAAACACAGTAATATAGAGGCAAAGATTGCTAGTAATTAATACACTCAAGTAAAGGGAGTTTAAAGTGGTAACATAACAAGATTTAAAATAGTTGCTAGTGTCATGTTTACAGAGACAGCAAATTTATATGTGGCGATTAATTTACACTTTAAAGTATTGTAATTTTAATGTATCATAATAAACAAAATTAGAATCTGCAGACTTTAGAGATCTGATATTTTACTAGTGTTTTTGCCATTATATTTCTTTCTACAATCAACGTCAAGTAGAAATTTGCTTGGAGGGTCTCTCTTCTTGTATGAACAAAATCTAAAGTTCAAACAAAACCATACTAGCATTAAAATTTAAAAATTACCGTATATACTTTTCTAAAGTTATGACAAAATTAGATGTATAGTCCATGAGTTTTTTTCCCTATATAACTTTAGCCATTAACAAGTTGCTTCCCCTGGCTAAACTCTTTAGAAAACATGCAATTTCCACTAATTTGGCACTTTATTTTATAATGTTTTTGCTGCCAATAATTATTGTTTTAGTACATCGTAATTCATTTACACCTAAAACAAATCTTAAAGAGTCCATTTCTGAACATTCAAAAAAAGGTCTGTCCTTGATTCAGCAGAGCTAAAGGTTATACGAAAAGGTTTTATAAGATAAGCTTAGTAACTTGTGAAATGTTCCCAATTTATTTCTATCTTGCTGGTATCCACTTTACTGTCAAATTGAAGCAAATCCATTAAAGGGTATATCCGCTTTACTGTCAAATTGAAGCAAATCCATTAAAGGGTATATCTACTTTACTGTCAAATTGAAGCAAATCCATTAAAGGGTATATCCACTTTACTGTCAAATTGAAGCAAATCCATTAAAGGGTATATCCACTTTACTGTCAAATTGAAGCAAATCCATTAAAGGGTATATCCACTTTACTGTCAAATTGAAGCAAATCCATTAAAGGGTATATCCACTTTACTGTCAAATTGAAGCAAATCCATTAAAGGGTATATCCACTTTACTGTCAAATTG
>ENA-OREC01001756-OREC01001756.1-marine-metagenome-genome-assembly--contig:-NODE-1756-length-11351-cov-14.454231_pt1 | contig 11351 bp, 4 predicted proteins | sample MGYA00248626_ERZ508543 | MGnify/ENA primary metagenome ERZ508543 (study PRJEB26211, sample SAMN05518279) | marine metagenome | isolation source: Puget Sound, Washington, USA | host: Bankia setacea... | reverse complement strand
AAATCTCACCTAGTTAGATAAACTCACCTATGGAAGACTGAAATCTCACCTAGGTAGATAAACTCGCCTATGGTATGAGAAGTATATCATACATAGGTTCATTTAGTACACCTGGAAGTATTAATGAGACAGCCTCCAGGTTCTGTGCTCACCAAACTTACTAGAGTCAACCAAGGAGTTAATCTTACAAAAGCAATTACATGTACAACTAAGATTCTGTTAAAAACAATGTCTCTGTAGCGCTATACTCACCAAATGTCAGTCGTTTAGACAGGTAGTTAGAGAGTGTATCTATGGGAGACCCTCTTTTATCTATCAATGTAGCATCTAGCAGTCCCATCCTGTAAACATTATCACATTGTAAAGAATTTTTGTGTTGAAAGGGAAGGTCTGAAAATTGATAAAATATCTACTTGTCCTGCACATCACATTGTATGGTAAAACAAGAAAATATACTACAGATTAATTTCAATGAACTACTTATTCTACATTAAAAAACACTGATCAGGGTGAATGATCTTTCACTTATCAATGTTTAGTAGTTCTTCACAGGGAGAGATCAAAGTTGTGTAAGCAAATTGAAAAGGGGTTGCTACAAGGAAGGCTAGCAGTGTGAAAATTATCAAATCTAGTCAGCATATAAACAAAATATGACCATTATCATGTTGTGTTGTGTGTGTTTGTTTGTGCTGACTAATGTGCAAATATGAGTAACAACAAACCTCTATAACTTACATGGCCTTTTCTTTTGAAACAGCCAAACTAAGAAAAAAATCGGAAATTTATACAAGATTCTCAGAAACAAAGCAAGTTCGGAAATTTATATCACAATAATGACATAATCTGTATTCCAACCTGATGATAGCATCCAGTCTTTCATCATTATTATCCATAGCTTCATACATCAGGTCATGTAGGGAGTTCTCCAAGATATCACCTGACTTACCAAACTTCTCACTGAAAAACGCCCTCTGAAATACAATAGAACACAATTCTAATTAACACTGAACTATAAGAGATAATCTTCCTTGTTCCAATTCAAGGTGTGATAATGTACAAACATGCTCGTATTTTGTAAAACAAGCTGAAAGCAAACCATTTATTCTAGGTACCTTTGAATTTGTGATTTACTAGTATTGCTATAAGGAATCTAAAAGTTGATACATATATATCTTTTACAAGGAAATGTTTACGTACCCAAGTTTTCTCTGGTCCATTTGGGTGAAGACTTGGAATTTGTTCATCACTGAGTAACCCTAGCTGTAATAGGCCTTTTGCAACATTGGAGAATCCCTGAAATATTACACACAGAACACTATGAGACAACGAAACAATCAATACATAAACAGTTGTTAGTTTGGACACCTTGGAAATGAAATACTACTGTGTTTGTTATTTTCCAAACGATGAATCAAGGCAAAAACAAAATCGAGCAATCTGAACTATGCTAAAGACAACCCTTAAAAACAAAAATAAAAGTCTTTATAGTAAATTGGTCTTTGTATTGAGATCATAATGTATTTGATCTTGATCTGTTGGACCAACAGAAAATGGTCTTAATAAACCAAATATGTGCAAAGAAATAATAATGTACGGTTCCGCTATAAAGACCACGACCTTTCTGATATTGGAACCATCTATTCACGGTCTACTTCAGTTAATTGGAATTCAATTCGGTCTCGCAATAAAAAACGACTCATTATTAAGACTACTTTTTCACAGTCTTGAGGGTGGTCTTTAAATCAGAACAAAATATATCTAAAAATAAGTGGTGTAAATACATGACTCCAAATGGCCTTTCAAATGTTACGTAGAATGTAGATGATATTTTCGAATGTTTTCAAAGATATTTGTTTCTATTACCTTATATCTGATGGTACCTCTAAGACATGTATGTGCGTCGTTTATACCGTAGGCTTTAGTATAGATGGTTGAATCTCTGTTAGGAAAACCCTCCAGATTAAAGCCAGGCATGAACTTGAGGTCCTGTGCTGAGTCAAGGAGTCCACCGTTGCCTGGGATATCCACAATCTGTTGTAATTAAATGATGACAAATTTATAATAATTGGCAAAAAGTCAAAATGTCACTTAAATAAAATCCCAATATTCCTTCTAAGTCTTGTTTAAACTTCACATTAATTAATCAAAGGTAAAGTAGTTGTTTGTTCAAAGTTATCTTTCAATTTCGGAACTCGTTAAGAAGTTTGGATTACACTTTTCTTTTTCAATTATGAGTCTCATTTTAGTCTCTGACAAAGCTTTATGACATCTTCTCAAATTTCCAAAACTTCATCATTACCAGTTCTATGAATCATGTCATTAATTTTGTACTTGAAAATAAATATGCAGTCAAAATTATTCTAACAGAATCCATTCATTGAGTAATACAAATGTCAACATTTTTAGGCCATTCACTATGGGTAAATTTTGTTGTTTAACAATTACATTAGATTACAAAATTTGAAACAGTAAATTTATAGAATAAACTGTTCCATACCTTTCCATTCTGCAGAAACTTAGCCCCAGCCAGACAGTTCATCAGCACACCTTTTGGGAACCAGCTGTAAACCAACCCAAATATAGAAAAAAATCATCACTCGTTTTCAAAAGATCTGTAAAACGTTCATCAATATTGTCATAATCTGCATTCAGGCTTCACTATACTGTTTAAAAAAGAAATAGAAAACTAGAACAACAACATGATGTATTTCTACACTACTTGAAATTTGCACTAATTATCATCATTGTTTCATTTGTTTTGCTAATTTAAACTAGTTTGTTGATAGCATTTTGTAACAATTTTGTTTGCACTGTATATAGGTCAGGTCACTGTCTGGGAAGGAAATGTAGATAGGCCATATCAGTGGTTCACAACCAAAGCATACCTTATATTTGTACACAATATTTGGAAATTAATAACCTCGAGTTTTGAACCTATATAAAGGCCAATGTTTTAACACCTTGTTTTGACCTTTGTAAACCGACCACCTAATGCAAAAGAAATTTGAACTTTTAACGTTTAAGGAACAACATCAATAGCATAAATTATGACATGTATATGCTTGGTGATTTCAACATAAACTTTTACCCAATGACATAAAACAACAACAGATGGTGTGATACAGCGTCTGCAACAACTACATGTAGTACCAATCTACCAGAATAATCTATACTTCTGAAACTATAATTGACCATTTTAGTTTTAGCAAGATTTTCTGCATGAATAGCGATAACGACCATTTGTTCGTGCTCTAACATCATATATGGCCCTCGGGAATTGTTAGAGCATGAGAGAAAACTAGAACAACATGATGTATTTTTACACTACTTGAAATTTGCACTAATTATCATCATTGTTTAACTGATACTATAATTGACCATTCTAGACTAGGTGTTTCAAAAAAGTTAAAAGATGTAGAAGTAAGCTTAAATACAAAAGAATCTCTAAACAACTACCCATATACCATGTAAATGGGACTAAATTATCTGTGCCTTAAAAGTAAAACAGATAAAAAGAAAAAAACAATCAAGTTGGTTTGATCAAAAATTAAAATGGGAAATTTGCAATCGAAATTTACTTAAAAAGACAAAAAACTTACAAGATTCTCAGAAACAAAGCAAGTTCCAGCATGAAGAAAAATGTACGAGCAAAACCTAAAAAATCATGAAAATAATTCAAGATTGGCGACACGTTTCTAATTCTTGTATACAGAAGAAGACACTGCCACCCACAGAGAGAATTATACAAAACAAACAGAACTTAGATAAGTTTGTTAACTAACATTTTGTGAATATGTCTAACCTAATTAGCCAGTCACGTTTCAATCCTGAAGTATTTAGTTACCTTAAAAACACTTGGATGTTCTCTTGAAGGGTTGTTATATTACTGTAATACTTATCTGACTTTTAAGTGAAGATGTTTATATGAGAGTATATAATTGTGGTATGTATATAGTGATGACCACATTGTCTATATAGGAGACCCATAAACACCATACTGTAGGTCTACTTAACTAAACAGCTTAGACACATTACACACGAGATTAGCTATATCAGGTATCAAATGAATTCAGATCTATATATTGACAGCACAAAATAATAATACATGTTCAAAGATCAACAGTAAAATGGCACTTTTGAAATTATTAAAGCTGTACCATCGGACGAAATGAAAGGTTTGATTATAACATGGACATCCCACAAATCATGGACAGTTGTTGTGTGGTATGGGGTCATGAATGTAAAATCGAAACTCGCATGTTAAAGTTGCCATCGTGTATTGCTAGACTAATCCTGAATTCCTGTAAAAAAGATAACCTTCTCACACAAACAAATACCATGTTGTTTGTTCAGCATTGACAGAAACCAACTCAGATCCATAACCAAAACAAAAGTACCTGAATAAGGCTTTCTTTTAGTTATACAGCCTCTTATGTTTGAAATACCTGTGAGTGTACAATCCTCTGTCTCTGCTAATGTATTTTAAAGAAATGTTAAACAATAATTGATCGAATAACTCTCTGTTTATTTCCTTTTTTTATTCTGTTGATATATAAGTAGAAAAAGACAAAATATTTCAACTTGTGTATACAATGAATATGTGTGCATAATCTTTAAAGCATGCTTATGTACATGTATGTATATTTTGAGGAATTGTTTAGTTTTAAATGTTTGTGTATACATGTTACTCAATGAATGCCACCTATGACAGTAGACAGTATGCAGTATTATAATTAGTATTAGTAGTTGTAGTAGTAGTAGTTGTAGTAGTAGATGTAGTAGTAGTAGTAGATGTAGTAGTAGTTGTAGTAGTAGTTGTAGTAGTAGTAGTAGCAGTAGTAGCAGTAGTAGCAGTAGCAGTAGTTGTAGTAGTTGTAGTAGTAGTAGTAGTAGTTGTAGTAGTAGTTGTAGTAGTAGTAGTAGTAGTAGTAGTAGTAGTAGTAGTAGTTGTAGTAGTAGTAGTAGTAGTAGTAGTAGTAGTAGATGTAGTAGTAGTAGTAGTAGTTGTAGTAGTAGATGTAGTAGTAGTTGTAGTAGTAGTTGTTGTAGTAGTAGTTGTAGTAGTAGTTGTAGTAGTAGTTGTAGTAGTAGTTGTAGTAGTAGTAGTAGATGTAGTAGTAGTAGTAGTAGTTGTAGTAGTAGTTGTAGTAGTAGTAGAAGTTGTAGTAGTAGTTGTAGTAGTAGTTGTAGTAGTAGATGTAGTATTAAGATTGCTGGAATCACACAGGTTTGCAAGATTTATGTACATGGAATAAGTTGGTTGTCTCTTACCTGAACTTGTATCTCAGTGGAGTATTTGAGTCTTCAGGGGCAGGTAATCCACCACAGTATGACACATAGGAACTTATCTGAGAAGCAGACGACAAAAAGATTGTAAAACAAATGCAGACATTAGCAGGAAGAAAGATGGTATACAAAATAAGACTTTAACTAAAGAATATCATTATAGTTACGTAGTCCAAAGTAGTTCAACATTGTACACCCTATATATACAAGCACACATTTGTCAAACAATAATTCAACAATAAAACATCATATAAAGTTAGCTGTTGAATGTTTAAGTCAGAAATATAATTGAACGCATTCTTTAACAATATTAAAATATAGAAGTCTTTGAAAAATGACCTGCTTATAAGTACAGCTAGAATAAAAAAGGAGTTAAAAATGTGCCTACCTTCCCCCCTGCATGTTTCACCTCATCAAAACACTGCATGGCCAACATATGGTCAATGCCAGGATCTACCCCGACTTCATTTACAATGGTCACATTGGCATTCACAGCTCTGTAAATACAAACAATACCATTTCAGCTCATCATTACAGTCATTTAGAGCTCAAGGTTAGGATTGTATGATATTCTAAAACGTTCACGTGATTTTTTTTCTATACACAAACAAGGAAATGAGCCGTGTTATATTCTACAATAAATATATGGCTGTTACTTTTACCTCCCATGTAACACAAACCATACCAATTATACAGCACATCATTTAGTGACCTCCTTTTCTTCTTCGTGATTATCTCTGATTATACTTTATTTCTCATTCAGATCTACTAGCAAACCTTAAATTAAAGAGTTTATTATTAATGTTTTTTTACAGACGATAAAATGGAGCAGCCTTTGTCCAAACATTTTCAATGAGATCGCCTCCGCGATAGCCTAGTGGTAGAGTGCTGGCTTCGAGTGCGGGAGGTCACGGGTTCAATCCCCAGTCAAGGACCGCGTCATACCAAAGACGTTATAAAAATGGTACCAGTAGTTACCTTGTTTGGCACTCAACATTAAAAAGGGGAAATACTGGCTCTTTCTGAAGAATTAAGATAGGACAAAAATGTGATGTATAAAATCTGGAATAGAAATACTTTGAAACGGAGGTCATTGGCAGTTGTGACGGGTATGAAAAACCCCAAATGACCACGCAGAACCGACAAAAAGTCGAACGCTAAAAAAAAAAGACAACAGAAATAGAACACCCTTATATTATGCAGTTTGTGTATAGTTCCCAACTTTTCAACTTTGACAAACATACTGTTTTAAAAATAAGATGCTGGAATGTTCTAATTACCGGTTTATCAGATTTCAATTGAATAGTTTCTAAATTAAAGGTGATATTTGATCTTGAGCATATATAAAACAAAACAAAAACAACATAAACATCCTATAAGCTTAAATGTTTTATTTAATTAACTTACTCTTGATGAAGGTCTCTCATAGCAGGTGATACATAGCTAGCAGTGACCATGTTTCGTCCATGTTTTATACAGCACTTTGCTACTTCTGGATGCATACTATATGGCAACAGGCTGACAACGACGTCATACTCGGGTACAAGTTTATCCAGTTCCTCAGGGTGGCGGGAAACATCAAGCATCATGAAATTAGCTTCGGGACATCGGGTTTCAATTCGCTCCAGCTCTTCCTTCATCTGGGACGCTGTTACAAACAAGGAAAAAAGCAGGTTCAAAATGGACTGTGTATTGTAAATTGTAACTAAAAAGATTTTTTGAATGTTTATGCCAACACATAAATTTTAAGACTGTAACAAGCCAGAAGAAAACGTCAGTACACATTACAGCCCATGTATATATTGAAATGGATGAATTTAAACCATGCTCTTAAGATGAATGCTGTACAAACATATTGCTTGTCCACAAATAAGGCATTCAAATGAACCACTAATGATGTATCAAATAGTGTGATTGGTAACCTTGACAACTGAGCAGCTTTTTATTTCATGGCTCCATAGCTCCAGTGAAGCACATTTATGAAACAGCATCTTTAGGTGAGTACCATAGTTTATCTCAGGTACTTTATTGTTTGCCTTTACCCACTCATTATAGCTAAATTCAGTCTGTGAATCAAAATGAGTGCGGTGATCCCTACAAGAAACCGTTAAAGTGTGAACAGTCTTATTGTTGGTCAGACTAGGTCAAAGGTCACAAAATAGAACTATATTTAAAAGGTCTCATCAATGTTAACTATACATGTGTACAAAGTTACAATTTTCTTTATATTGTAGCAAACTATTGACAGACCAAAAGATGGAAATCATCCAGATATCACTTTGAGTTGCTTATTGCAATCAGGCCAAACGTTATAAATCATGTGTACAGAGAAGCTTCTTTTTGTAGATTAAAAGTACAAACAAGTGTCATCTTACCAACAGTAACTTCAAAATCATTATCCCTGGTCAAGTACTCTACACATGGTCCAGCCACATACCCAGCCCCTAACACAAGCACTTTCTTCTGTCCAGGGACCACAGAGCTCTTCGTTGCTGACCTGTGGAGGTAGAAATGAGATACAAATGTAGTTTGGTACTTGTCTGGTCCTCATTCGGACATCCTGGTAATAAAAGGTCATAGTTTAAAGAAGGACTTACGACTTTTCATTACCCCGAAGTCGAAATTCTACTGATATAACTTACAGTACGATTCCATAGTGAAAAGGGAAGGCACTCCAAACCACATAGTGAAAAGGGAAGGCACTCCAAACTACAAAGTGAAAAGGGAAGTCACTCCAAACTACTAGTACAAGATGTGAATGTTTAATGAAAAGTTAAACTACAAGTATTGAACTAAAATCCAAAACACACTGAGTAAAAGTATGCATGTTTTAAATGAGATCAGATTATTACTTGAATTGGGACGAATTTCAAATTATAGACAAATTAACCACTCTCAAATAAAACAAATTTACAGTAACAGTGCAAAAGTATTACTGGCATACTGCCAAGATTAGTAATTGTCATTGTATACTGTATATTGTACACCTTTCATTGTGATTATCAGTATATATACATATAGACAGTGTACAACAACATAATGTACTGTTACTTCTGTTAACTGCATCACAACAATAGAATGCCACATAGCCCCAGTATAAATGATAAAGTTTGATAAACCAATTTGTTATAGACTATACTCACATGCTTTTCTTCCTCAATTCACTTATATACTCAAAGTTTGGAGTTAACTTTCCATTGGAGGCTATGGTGGCCTAGAAAGAATGAAAATACACAAGGTCAAGTTATAGATTATCAATGAACCATTACATGTATATCAATGAAAGATAACTAGATTAGTTTACTGAACCAATATACCATCAGTTCTCTCCCTTTGTTAACTTTTTTTAACATGTAGTCTGCTGTAATCTTCAATTGACCATTAGAGAAATTGGCACTAATCAAAGGTCATAGGCTGTTGAAAAAAGATTTTATTGGGCTGGTAAAATAAGTTAATGTTTGAAAACACATCATAAACTAGAATAGGCTAGCAAATATGACACATCACATTGTATAAGAATATTTAGGACATTGCATAATTTTGTGTTCATTAGTTTAAAAATTCTGTATACAGCAAGTCAGGAAAACATTTGTTTAGTAAGTGTAACTTATAATACAGTATCAGATGATTGGAAACTAGTTTCTTTAAATTAAATCATGTTAAAACTGTGTAAGCACTTACATTTTTAACTGTTGGATTGGCACTAAAGTCTTCAAACGTTGATGTAGCATCCGATTTGAGCTGAAATAACAAATCCAACAAGTGTAAGCAATTTGGTATTCTGGAGGCTATTTTAGTAAAATTGCTGGGCCTGATATATCACCTAAGTTAGATTAAGACAAGGATAAGGATTATACTAAGGTACAAAACATTATTTTAGGATTACTTTGACAAAAATGACTCCTAAACTCTAGAACATTTGTTCACGGACTATTGGAGCCAGCATCACTGGGGATATTTAGCTTTATTGAATGCTTTATGATATCTATATAACAATAAAACATGCATATTTTATAAATATTACATGACATGGTATAAATATAAATTTACTAAATTTACTTAAAACGTGAAGTGTTAGTGATATAAAAGTGGTGAATCTTTGTGGATCAAACTAGAACAACTAGACTATCAATAAATACTTACTATTTCAGAGACATATGGTAAAAGCAGACTGCCAAAATATTCTGTAGCCTCTCGAGGCATTTGTGCTGGCATGTTGTCTATGGAACAAATCAACACACCATCACCTTTAAAACTGGAATGAGATAAACAAGAAATGGTTCTATATATTAATACTATAATAATTAATACTGGAGTTCATTGTGAAGTTATTAGTTTTGTTGTTGTTTGGAGTAAACCCTGACCCAAAAGGTTATGTCTAATGAAACTAAATTCCACAGAAAATGTCATCCCAATTTCAACATTTATCCCTTTATAACAATTTCACAAAGGTTGACAACACCGATATTACAAAACACATTAGAGACAATACTTCCTCTCACTAAGACAACTCATGCAAGATAAACTCATAGTTCATAGTTCAAACATTCTTTACTTGCTCATCCTTTTAGCTTTAGACCTACAATAGACAAACTTACAATAAGAGCAGATATAATTTACATGAATATTATGTACATCTTTACCTATAAACATCTTTTATTTTCATGTTTATATCAATTCAGGGTAATCTAGAACTGTGAGTCAACTCCCCTCCCCCCCCCCTCCATCTCAAACTATCAACTTCAGTAAGTTCAATTATCTCCCTTGAACTATCTAGAACTGAGATTATTCTCCTTCAAGCACATCCTCAGGTCGATAACTTCAACTGTGTAATGATTCATCTGTATAGGTTCATTGGATAAGGTGGAGATGCACTTACTTACGGATGGTAAAGTTGAATCTTATATACCCCCACCCCCTAAAATACACACAACAACATTGTTTGCAGAGAGGGGAGGGAGGGGGGTATATTAAATATGTATATGTTAGTTGTCAGTCTTTCACCCACATAGATACGTACCTCTCTGTCTCTGTATTCAGCTCAGCATCATACAGGCAGAACGGTTTATCTATCGTTGTACACTCTTTCATAAACTCGATCGAGCCACCAGGATCTGCTGATATATCACAAAGGGAGAGAAGTCTGTGAGGGAGTTGAGGACAGCCCGCACTTGCTGGTAACCATGGAAACTCCTGGTTTCGTAGCAGAGTCTTGGCATCAGGAATGGTTAGTAGACGGGGAGAATTAGGTGCATAGTATATACCATTGATAATGCATGATGAATAGGGTGCAATCTGAAATAAACAAATCAAAAATGAAGTTACCGGTACACTTTACTCCATGGTTAAGTTGACACTAACTTTAGTATAATAACTCTCATGGACTTCCAATATGCATACTTTCTATATGGAGTTAATATGACTGAATATAGACAAAATAAAATTACTTCTTTTAATATATACAATCTTTTTGTAAATAGAATGTGATACCGAAAGGGCAATTATTATTTGTAGTATTAATAATAAGGACCTAATGCAGAGTAAAGCCTTAGTCCTTGTTCTTTAAATGAATGTAAGTACAAGTATACGCTTCATCACACATTTATTAACCCAGTAACTTTGTGTATGTATTTGTGTATTGGCATTGTAAGTTTGTTTTCTGTTGTAAGAGGTATAGCCCCTTGTAACCGTCAAGGCTTACGCATGGTGTATACACGTATCTACTGTTAATAAAAGGCGCTCAAACTACAAGAGAATTCACCTATAGGTATTGACAAAAAGTCGTGTAATAGTATCTACACTTGACATAAGTGGATCAAACAACAGGCATATTTTACCTTATGACTAAATGTGGATACATATCTCTCTGGGTGTAACTCAAACTCCTCAGCGTCAAATCTTCCTCCTTCTTTCCTCACATAATGATCATCTCTACTAACAACACAACCATATACCTTCTTCATGGCTGAAACAAAGGAACAGAATTAAAATACAAGTACAAGTTGTGGGGTAAATGCTCCACCATCTTTTCGTAATCTATTGGCCGATCATTCTAAAGAAAGAAA
>ENA-OREC01001755-OREC01001755.1-marine-metagenome-genome-assembly--contig:-NODE-1755-length-11352-cov-16.064213_pt1 | contig 11352 bp, 7 predicted proteins | sample MGYA00248626_ERZ508543 | MGnify/ENA primary metagenome ERZ508543 (study PRJEB26211, sample SAMN05518279) | marine metagenome | isolation source: Puget Sound, Washington, USA | host: Bankia setacea... | reverse complement strand
AAAAGCGGCTGTTTAAAGTTCAATTGAATCACCATACAACCATATCAAAAAGCGGCTGTTTAAAGTTCAATTGAATCACCATACAAGGTTACAGGTAGATACATGTTTTGCTTTATTATGAAGACAAGGGTGCGCAATGTGAAACATGTCGGTGTAAAGTTGATACCAACGTATAAGTTGAAACTAGAATGACTTGTTTTCTTTAGAGAAATAAGAAATACCTTCGTTAAAATCTACACATGTTATGAACAAGAAACATTTAATGAGAACAACTATATATTTGAAGGCTACACTTGATGGAAAGGTATACTTGTAAGTTGATAATTATAGTTTTTGGTATTCTAAAAGTAATGAGTCATGCAGTAGCGAATGTGTGTCGAACGTGTACAGTTTTGTAACATTGTAATAATAAGGGTTAATACTTGACATATTAACACGCTGAAATGTGGAAATACTTTGGATTCGTATTTCGTACGCTGTAAGAACTTATGTTGAATCATTCTTTGTAAAGTTATGTGCCTTAAAGATAGTCAAATATGACAGGCTAAGTGTTTCAATGCAAACTAAACATTGTAAGTACGGCGAAGAACTAGAAATGTGTTTGCATGTAAGAGAAAAAAGTGTTAATGTTACCTGATATTTACATTTGCTTATAAGTACACGTTTTATTTCCAACATTTGAAGAGGACCGAGTTGTTACCTCAAGTGTGTGTGCTTGTGCCACATTAGATACATGAACGCCTTTACGACCGAATTAGTTAATGGGGTGGTTGATTCGGTTGACAACTATTCGTTTTATATCGTGTTACTTTTTTAATATTGCGCCTTTGAAACTAACTATTGTCATATGTTTGCTTTTATATTACGAGTATTGCAGAAGTTGAGGTAAAGTTAGTGATTTTTGGTTACGATTGTGTTGATTTAAATACCTAGTTTATCCACCGGGCCTAACTTCCAAACTTGACCGGATGCCTCTGTGATTTATCCGTTACCTGTTAGGTTGGCTAATACATAATGCATATTTGTTGTCCACGTGGATAAGCGAATTGATAATTTAAAGTGATTTAATTGATTTGTTTGGATAATGGAACTTCACCAGTATTTAACTAGCACACTGGTGGTCGGTTATTCTAAATTTGCTAAAACTACGATACACGTTTATCATTTGTACGGATTTCAATATAAAGACAGCCTACTGCTTCATGATTGGTACTCGCTGTCAAATGCTAAATTAGTTATTATGAGCTATATATCAGTTAAAGAAATATTCGAACGATTTAAAAACATACTAAAGTTACTTATACAAATACCAGTCACAGCTTGGGTATCCGTATCACGACAGTTATCCGTCAAAACAGAATATCTCCAAAAGAGCAACATTCATAAGTAAGCAGTACACAGTTAACAGTAGGCAGTAAGCTGTCATTTATGGCGTTATGTACAATTATAAACACACTGCTGGCTTAAATGGAGTACGTACCCACTCGTAATACCATGATTTGTCTATGTCCATGTGTATGACAATATATATAAATAATGAGTATTGTATTCATTTTCTGACTTTGACATTGGTGTCACTTTGTTTTGTTTTGTGTATATTTAACGACGGTGTCAAGAAACCGTACCCTAATGCGTTGTACTTCGCTTTGTATTGCCTTAATGGGACGGTAGTATACTGTACTTTTATTTAAGAAATAAAACATCTGTACCCGTGCATTAACGCGCATAATACAATATGGGTGCGAGTTCGGGTTCGTATGAATTAAATCACGAGTACGCCAGCATGAGTGATTTAATTACACGAATTTGTTATCGCGTTAAAACACGGGTACATGTGTTTTATTTCGATTCTAACACGACCGTACCGCTCTAATGTGTGGCAATAGTTGTGTGGAAAGTTTAGGTTGACAGGATGTCGTTTCGTTGACTGTTCCTTGGGATTCCAATACAATTTCTTCCAGACACTTATAAAATTATACCGTCTTAGCGTCTGGATCAATGAACGTGTTCAGATATTTCTAGTGACGCACGATTCAACTTTTCTAAAGACGAGTTTGCGGTGCTCATTTTTGTTGCATCATTAAAACCTTTCAAATGTCCCAATATTCCGATTAACACAATTCGGTCTTGCAAGTTCTAATTGAAAACGACAGAACCAGCGTCAAAAACAACGTGTAGCAATTCTCCTACAGAAACGTCCGAAATCCTAAAATCTAATTCACACTTTAAAATCAGCTCGCATTCATATTTTATTTGTTTCTGTTTCACATTGACTGCACTATTTATACATACCATGTTTTCATTAAAAAAAACCAATAGTTAGCAAGATATATATAACTCATTCTAAAATATAGTGTGATTTGGATGCCTTCATTATACTATAGTGCAGTCATATATTAACACATAAATAAAACACGGCTCGTTTGCTCCTTTGTGTATAGGAGACAATCACGGGACCGTTTTAGAATTAACTATTCCACATTTGTGTTATTGAATTTTAAAGGATAGTACATACTATGTATTGATATACTTTTCTTTGTTAAGAATATTTACATTGATGACGATAAAGCAGTGAATGTTAATGCAACATACAATGAATTCATAAAGCCCCTTTGCGTACGTACAACATGTATCGGTGTATTGTTTTGTTGCGCCGCTGTTTTCTCAGTCAAGAACAGCTTTAACGATCTTTCTGGATGGTAGTATGTCATACGTGTGGTTTGGCATATGGACATGCGAACGAATGTATGGATAATTAAAGCAGTTTATTCAGTTCATCTTACTTCAATATATACACCACACTAACATGATTATACTACTATTAATACAAATAACTGTTCTTTATAAGTTGAGGGGGATATGGAGCAAAACAGTTAATCTGCCATATGACCCTTTAACAAACAAAAAATGTATGTATAACAAATAGTAAATACATTATAAGATAAATGTCTTTTATACCACTAATGTTAACAACTGTGTATACCATTAATGTTAACAACTGGGTATACTATTAATGTTAACAACTGTATATACCATATATATAAACAACTGTATATACCATTAATGTTAACAACTGTGTATACCATTTATGTTAACAACTGTATATACTATTAATGTTAACAAATGTGTATACCATTAATGTTAACAACTGTGTATACCATTAATGTTAACAACTGTGTATATCATTAATGTTAACAACTGTATATACCATTAATGTTAACAACTGTGTATACCATTTATGTTACCAACTGTATATACCACTAATGTTAACAACTGTGTATACCATTAATGTAAACAACTGTGTATACCATTTATGTTAACAACTGTGCATACCATTAATGTTAACAACTGTGTATACCATTAATGTTAACAACTGTGTATACCATTAATGTTAACAACTGTGTATATCATTAATGTTAACAACTGTATATACCATTAATGTTAACAACTGTGTATACCATTTATGTTACCAACTGTATATACCACTAATGTTAACAACTGTGTATACCATTAATGTTAACAACTGTATATACCATTTATGTTAACAACTGTATATACCATTAATGTTAACAACTGTATATACCACTAATGTTAACAACTGTGTATACCATTAATGTTAACAACTGTGTATACCATTAATGTTAACAACTGTGTATACCATTTATGTTAACAACTGTATATACCATTAATGTTAACAACTGTGTATACCATTAATGTTAACAACTGTATATACCACTAATGTTAACAACTGTGTATACCATTAATGTTAACAACTGTGTATACCATTAATGTTAACAACTGTATATACCATTACTGTTAACAACTGTGTATACCATATATATAAACAACTGTATATACCATTAATGTTAACAACTGTGTATACCATTTATATTTACAACATCATATACCACAAAAATAAACAACTGTATATACCATCAATGTTAACAACTGTGTATACCATTTATATTTACAACATCATATACCACATATATAAACAACTGTGTATACCATTAATGTTAACAACTGTGTATACTATTAATGTTAACAACGGTGTATACCATTAAAGTTAACAACTGGGTATACCATATATGTTAACAACTGTATATACTATTAATGTTAACAACTGTGTATACCATTAATGTTAACAACTGTATATACCATTAATGTTAACAACTATATATACCATTATTGTTAACAACTGTGTATACCATTATTGTTAACAACTGTGTATACCATTAATGTTAACAACTGTGTATACTATTAATGTTAACAACGGTGTATACCATTAAAGTTAACAACTGGGTATACCATATATGTTAACAACTGTATATACTATTAATGTTAACAACTGTGTATACCATTAATGTTAACAACTGTATATACCATTAATGTTAACAACTATATATACCACTAATGTTAACAACTGTGTATACCATATACATACATAACTGTATATACCACTAATGTTAACAACTGTGTATACCATTATTGTTAACAACTGTGTATACCATTATTGTTAACAACTGTGTATACCATTAATGTTAACAACTATGTATACCATTAATGTTAACAACTGTGTATACCATTATTGTTAACAACTATGTATACCATTATTGTTAACAACTGTGTATACCATTAATGTTAACAACTATGTATACCATTAATGTTAACAACTGGGTATACCATTAATGTTAACAACTATGTATACCATTTATGTCAACAACTAAGCAAACCATTCATATTAACAGATACGTATACCATTTATCTTAACAATCCTTTTTTATTATAATAGTGACGATACTCAATGATAGAAGCTGGTTGTACATCCTATTCAAGCTAATTTCGTTCTGTTTTTTGTGTTTCATCGAAACGTACCATGACACCAAAGTGAACAACTCGAACTTATTGTTCCTAATGATACCTTCAAAACGCACACACCAAACGAGGTGCTCTGTTGTTTTATCTCTTTCTTCCTGTACCCCAACTCATGTTTATGTTATAGTGTTTGTTAATTCCTGAGTAACAACACCTCATGCGTTTAGACAAAGCACGGATTGGAGGTTACAACACAAGTTCAATAGCGCAGGGTATATGGAATACGGCTGGTCAAACTTATTGTCCAAATGCATTTCTAAAATCTACCTCCTATGGTATCTGGCTAGCGTCACAGCTTTAAAGAACGACTGTTTTCCATGTCGCGCTCTTGTGCTCAACCATGCCATACGAGCTGATGACGGTGGAGCCTTTGTCCCTGACTGTGTGTCTGAACGCGGCGACAACAGTTCACATTGGATAACCGTCTCTGGCTCAATATGTTGTTCACGTTCTATCTCATCTATAACACTCTGGAATGCGTCGGAACCTTTCGGCAACGAGGGCAGTTTGTCAAATTCCATCACCATTTTGGTCTCTAATAAGTCACTTTAATGCTATCGCGGTACGTATGTTAGCAACTTATTAAGAATATTAAACATTCGCTGTGCCTATTCCCACGAGGGCCCCGGTGAGTACGAGTAAGCCTCCTTCTAGTACCTCTCAAACGCCTACAGAATCAAGTCGGTCAAACTGTAAAAGTGATAGTATTAAGTCCATTGCATACCGGTTTATACTGACACGGCCTATTAGTACAAAGCTTTAATCGAAAAAGAAATTTAAACATCTACAGTAATTGCTTTTATAAGTGGCCGTTGAAGAGACATTAGATAGAATTTGAGGCAAACAATCTTATTGACACGCTGCGATATTGTGATTATATATCAGATTTCAATCGTAAACTGTAATACCAACAAGTGAACTTTAATGTTAAGAATTTGTTAAAACAAACATGACTGAATGTTCGAGTGTGCTAATTTTTACCGATATCCTATTTATCTGAAATATAACATGAAATGCTATCGTATAATCGTTTGAATATCACCAGTTACAAATGTTTTTAAGCCGTCGACGTTTTGGGGTAAATAAGACACACCAGCAATGAAAACAAATACTCGGAATTAAACCATAGTGTAAACAAACATGGCCTTGATGTCTAAAGTTATGTAGATGTACATTAAAGATTAAAATCACCGTAAATCAGAAGTAACAATCAGAAGTGGCCACTGACTTCACTTTACACCATATTTTAGCCGCTTGATGCATTTCCAATGTATTTTAACCGGCTTACAAATCAATGGTGTGATACTTCGTCACCCGCACGCGCTTTTAGAAATGATGTTAACAAACCAGATATGTTTCATAGTTTACATTGTTGTTAAACATAAGTCATTAGAACTGCAATATGTACCAAACATCCCGACGACCATAGTGTACATTGCCAAGTATGTTTCTGAGGGTGATGGCTGGTTTATGCGTGGCGAGGCTGTTTTAATGCTTGGCGAGGCTGGTTTATGCGTGATGATGGCTGGTTTATGCGTGGTGATGGCTGGTCTATGCATGGTGATGGCTGGTCTATGCATGGTGATGGCTGGTTTATGCGTGGTGATGGCTGGTTTATGCGTGAACTTGGAAAAAGGTTGTTTGGTGTTGCGTAGTCTATGTTTAGGTTTGCTTACCAACAGATGACACCTAAACATTGTCCAGCATAAATCCGCAAATGCTGTCCGGAAAAGAACATGTATAGACAGTGTATCTGATGATAAAAGAGGTGTTCGGTGCGTGGTAACTGTTCAGTGAACTGTCATTATAGATGTTTTAAACAAGGGAAATATCATGTTTAGTTTTATATCGAATTAATTCATGCCTGTGACGTTGTATACAATTAAAGAATGACGCGTGTGAATTTGCTCAGAAATTACGTGATATATTTTGCAAAGCGAAACAAAAACATGGCCGCTTTTTAGTTGAATATTTCAATTATGCTTCGTTTCGTTGTTAGGATCAATATTGGGGAGAGAATCGTAAGAAGGGTGTTTCATATTCTCAACCATTCGTTATTTTATTTTTTTGTTAAATCAGATTTTTGTTAAAAACGTATATGAACGTTCGAAAAGACGGGGTAGTCCTGATCATGGTTCCTGAAATACACAACTTAGATGGTACATTATGTTGACAACTGCTACCTGGAACACGTTTGAGATGTTTTATGTCACAGAACTCATATTATATTCACTTCTTTATTTGTTTATTTGTTCATAACTGAATTGAGTTAGAAACACGCAACCATTAGGTGTGTGAAATGTTTCCGGGATTCAAAGATGTTTACTTAGATATTTAAGTATATCCTTATTTACATGATTTTACAATATGGTATTTCTTAAATTATGAAATATTTTAGTATGATAAATCATGTATCGAATTACATGTATGTAGAACATGTAATAATTTGGAGGAAAAACTAAAAACATGAACATACAACAGAAGCAAAGAGACCCATAACAAGTATATACATTATAAAGAACTAACAAGAGATGGTTGATATGTAGCGTAAATAATTGTCAAACGTGTAAAATCGCAATGTATTAGAATGATTCTGATACAAAGTGGCATGACGACGTTTTTGACTAATTCAAACAGATTCATGTCAATCATGTATATACCAATAAGGAGAATTTCTAATTATAAGGTTTCTTAAACACAAACAAAACAACATTTTGTATCACTCAATACAACAAACACAACAAATGTATCCTTGACAAATCGTTAGTTGATTACACTGTGGAAATTGTAGAAACATCCCTTAACGCTTTCAAGCCCAATGAATGAGAAATTCGAAGTGGCACTGACTGATAAACGTACAAATAATGAGCCACAAGCAAGTATGTAAATGGTCCTGGATGAAAGAATAGATTCTGGTGGTCAGGAATGAAGCACTGCCAATTACAAGTATACTTCAGGGGTTAAGCTTAGCTAGGTTCCGTCGCACACACATTACTGAATTCGATCACATACAGAATACAACGTATATGTTTTCATGTTTACCATACTCAATACATCACTAAACTGCCACTTTAGAATAGTCGGGGTCAGAGATTGGGCAAGTCAAAGTGGTGAATCATACGTGTTTGACTTGTTTTACTGTAACCCCTTTTAAAGACATGTTTGGTGCTTTGCGTAAAAGAACAAACTCAGTCAATAAAATAATAGTTATAACCTAAATTATGTGCAGCAAAGGTGTTAAGAATCCCAAAAGACATATACTTTTGGACGCTTGGGATATATTTTTACTCATTTTTCCGGATTAAAATGTATCAGCCTTTGTAATAGTTAGTGAAATCTTTCTTAATCCGAATTACGAAGGAAGGAACACTCCCATAGATGGTGATGGCATTCAATCGTGAATAACGTAAGTCAAAACACCATCAAATATAGAGTAAACTTTCTTGTAATTGTGATATTTGCTATGGAATATAACCGTTTGTTAATAGTCGGAAATATTGTCAAAATCAAAAAATTACATATTCATCTATACTACATAGCCACACAGTACTTATGAAAGTATGGCCTTGTGGAATATATAGACAACTGAACTCAATCCTATAGCCTAGTTATCATATACAGAAAATCGTCAACAGTAATATTTAACTGGGTTGGTCATAAAAGATGTTCAGTACATGCTGTGTATTTTTTTCTTTCAAACTCACTATAGATTCCTTTATCAGAAATGTGTATTATAATATATATTGGCTAGTTTTTTTAAATTATCTCTTTTAGGAAATTAATTGGGAAAGGGCAACTTTAATGGTGAAGGCGTAGGTCAGAGTCGTAAAAGGCAGTGTGTGACTATTAAAAACCGCATACTCTATCACAAGTTTCAAAATGAAATAAAAAATTCACCCTATTCTACTGTACTCATGTTGCAATATTGGTATATTTCGGTAATTTACGTGTCATGACACCGCGGTTTGCTTACTCTATATAGTATTGTCATTTAATCTTGCCAACGTACGCGTATTTAACTTTCATGACGTCAAATCAGAACCGACGTAACACAATAAGGTCGGTAGAAGAGAAGATAAAGTGACCCTTTTTAGCAGATAAAAATAAGTAATTCGATACATATTAATACAGATATTAGTGTCTTCGTTTTATATTTAATATTTGAAAAGGTGAACAGCACTATAAAACATAATTAAAGTAAACATCTGATTATATGATACAGTTATCACAGTGATATGGCAGAGAAAAAATGACCTGACAGATTGAAAATATTTTGACGTTTGTGACTGTTATCCGTCGTCGTCATCGTCGTCATTCTTATCATTAGTATCATCATTATTGTCTTCGTCAAATTATTCTCACTCGTCAAACAAAGTGTAATTAGATTCAAGATTAGATGTCATCACATGCGTTCAAGTATACAAAAAAAAGCATGTTTATCGTCAAAAAGCCAAAGCGGGTTCCATCAACACTAAATATACGCTGAACAAGGTCCTCATTTATCGTACATACATAAAACTATCATGATAATTAAACTCACCTGTATTTCACTTTATAGGAATACGTGTAATGTATTTAAAATAGCCAGGTCACGGTTCCTTAGACTGGATGACCCAACCGTATTGTTATCGGATTAAATCATCTGGGTGCAGCGTACGCCGGGTACCATACTTCCCCCAAAATATTTCAAACTATATATATATAATTATATATACACGAAAATCAAAACAATTACAAGGTCTAGTATCACACAATGTCTTTCGACAAGCTTCACTCACGCAGTGATCACTTGGTAGTAACAGAAATGTAGTTTGTGATTATGGTTCGCCTCATCATCAGCTGGATGCATACCACCCCTGTCATCCTTGTTTGTAGTATCGTCATCGTCCCATCGTATGAAGATATCCTTCCAATTCATGCCACGAACTGTCTGACAAGTTTGGCCATATCGGATCAGAATGAACACTTCGTCCCGAGGAAGAGCTATAGGGTCTGCTGGATTTCCGTCAGACCTGTGAGAAACGAATGAAAACAGACTAGCATTTAGAGTTGAACACAATTAAATGCCTCATTTGCACAGGTCAACCTGCATCACTAAATGTTCCAAATATTGTATTAAGTTTCGGTTCCCTTGTTGTTTTCTGTTCATAAATAAGGTATATATAAACTAATACTTATTTGATTATAGTCATCATAATTTCCGTATTCTAGCGCAATATTCTATATTCATATATCACGGAAACAGGTAAATGACAGACATTTTGTGACAGGTTATAAACCTTGAACATTGCATCGTTACAACATCGACTATTATTATTACTTTAGAACAGGTGTTAATATTACGTTTTAGACATACATGCATTACAATAGCTGACCTGCAACAGTAGTACATCCTGGTATCCTTGTCGTACTCTCCATCTGGCATTACTCCTCCAAAGTCATTGGCATTACCCACGTCTTCATCGTCCCAATACAGGAAGCCCATGTGGAAACCTGAAGTTCAAATAGCACACATGTGTTTTATTCATGGATCGTTATCATTTATTAACTGATTATTTTATTACTTTATTTCGTCATCCATGCATTCATTCGTTCGTTCGTTCGTTCGTTCGTTCGTTCGTTCGTTCGTTCATTCGTTCGTTCGTCCGTTCGTCCGTCCGTTCGAATACATGAGTTTACAGAATGTATAATTGCGCAATACTAACTTAATCTATGATCATATGGTGAACTTTAACACATTTTGAAAATGACACACCCGTTATGTCCAATACTGACATGTTTGTTTTACACATTTCTGACGATACCAAAGCTCGCGCATTAATTTGTTATATTTCTAAAGCAAACTCATGATAGTATATTCATGAGGAATGCAAAACTTCAACGAACTATACCAATGGGACTAGTGTATGGGGATGGCCGATTCTAAGTTGAAAGAACTTGTGGGTAGGCCCTTTTATCTATTGATTATAACATCTGATTAAAGTAACGAACTACACGAGTTAATCAGTGTATTCACAGTCTATGTAGTAGAGGACATTGCTTATATAAAAACATATAATAAAGAGTTATACCAGTTGGACAATCTCCTTTCTTCAGTAGACAGTAAGCACCTTCTGGCCAGTATGTGTCATAGTTAGAGACAGTTGGTGACGTCTTCATGCAGAACTCTGTCTTAACGTTCCTACCAAATTCACCTACAAACAAAATCATGAAATAAACTAACTGTTCTTGAAATTGATAAAACGCTCTGTGTCCATACATGCTTACGTGAAGGTAAGGTAGTATTCCTTTAACATGTTGACGAGAAGATTCATACGTGAAGGTAAGGTAGTATTCCTTTAACATGTTGACGAGAAGATTCATACGTGATGGTAATATGTAGTATTCCTTTAACATGTTGACGAGAAGATTCATACGTGAAGGTAATATGTAGTATTCCTTTAACATGTTGACGAGAAGATTCATACGTGAAGGTAA
>ENA-OREC01001754-OREC01001754.1-marine-metagenome-genome-assembly--contig:-NODE-1754-length-11354-cov-10.805445_pt1 | contig 11354 bp, 8 predicted proteins | sample MGYA00248626_ERZ508543 | MGnify/ENA primary metagenome ERZ508543 (study PRJEB26211, sample SAMN05518279) | marine metagenome | isolation source: Puget Sound, Washington, USA | host: Bankia setacea... | reverse complement strand
ATTGTCAAGACGGACTGTAGCTGTTGTTCACCATCGCAAGACGGACTGTCGCTGTTGTTCACCATTGTCAAGACGGACTGTCGCTGTCGTTCACGATTGTCAAGACGGACTGTCGCTGTTGTTCACCATCGCAAGACGGACTGTCGCTGTTGTTCACCATTGTCAAGACGGACTGTCGCTGTTGTTCACAATTGTCAAGACGGACTGTCGCTGTTGTTCACGATTGTCAAGACGGACTGTAGCTGTTGTTCACCATTGCAAGACGGACTGTCGCTGTTGTTCACAATTGTCAAGACGGACTGTCCCTGTTGTTCACCATTGTCAAGACGGACTGTCGCTGTTGTTCTCGATTGTCAAGACGGACTGTAGCTGGTGTTCACAATCGCAAGGCGGACTGTACCCAAAGTCACAGAACATCCACGTGAACTCATCAACAAAGGGTTACGTGGTCTATAGTGCAGCTACCCGAAGTCAGAACATCCACGGGAACTCATTAACAAAGGCTTAGGTGGTAGTACAGCTACCCGCTTAGGTGGTCTATAGTACATGTTCGACTTAGCTTTAAAACGATAGAAGTGTAGGAAACTTACCAAAGACGATGTTCTCCTTCTCTTTATGTGGTATTTTATAGTTGACAAAGTGCTGTAAGAGTGTGCTATAGCTGTACATGCCGTCTGTAGAGACATGTAAGGTGGCCCAGATACGGTCTAGTTCTTGGGGTAGTAGCACTAACCCTGTCCTGCAGAAACAAGTACACACACAGTATGTGACACTGGTGTCAACATGGTTGTTAACACTTATATATCAATGCCTATAATGTAATATATAACAGACGCAGCTTCCTCACCATATGCTTATATATTTAACATACTGTTAACAAGGACGAGAAAACAGGCAACGCATAAAATGAATTATTGCCCGGAATTACAAAATAAGAGAATACCCAGATTCAAGCCATTAATGTTCCAATAATAAATGTTTATTTGTTACCACGAAACCATGAACATATCATGAACAATAATGATATAACGTGTCGATGGCAGACCATTTAGAATAACGACGCCATAACAACTACGTTACACTGAGGATGATACAGTGAACAAGGTAATGCTAATACTCGCTCCACGTGGTTCGTGAGAGTGATGGTCGAAATGGCGCAAAAGTGATGATTTCATGGCACATCGACTCCATTCAAGGGCAATGACTTACATTTTGAGTAGAGCTCCAAACTGCCACTTACTCATCCTTCCTGTCATACGTTTGTCCATAGCTTTAAAATTCTAAAAGTAATATAAGAGTTGACATATTCACTTTATGACAAGACTTACGTATGCATTGCTCTATCTACATTTTATGACAAGACCTACGTATGCATTGATCTATCTAAATTTTATGACAAGACCTACGTATGCATTGATCTATCTACATTTTATGACAAGACATACGTATGCATTGATCTATCTACATTTTATGACAAGACCTACGTATGCATTGATCTATCTACATTTTATGACAAGACCTACGTATGCATTGATATATCTACATTTTATGACAAGACCTACGTATGCATTGATCTATCTACATTTTATGACAAGACATACGTATGCATTGATCTATTTACATTTTATGACAAGACTTCGTATGCATTGATATATCTACATTTTATGACAAGACCCACGTATGCATTGATCTATCTACAGTTTATGACAAGACCTACGTAGGCATTGATATATCTACATTTTATGACAATACCTACGTAAGCATTGATATATCTACATTTGATGTCGAGACCTACGTATGCATTGATCTATCTACACTTTACGTATGCATTGATCTATCTACACTTTATAACAAGAACTACGTATGCATTGATATATCTACATTTTATGTCGAGACCTACGTATGCATTGATCTATCTACACTTTACGTATGCATTGATCTATCTACACTTTATAACAAGACCTACGTATGCATTGATCTATCTACACTTTATACCAAGACCTACGTATGCATTGATATATCTACATTTTATGACAAGACCTACGTATGCATTGATCTATCTACACTTTATAACAAGACCTACGTATGCATTGATCTATCTACACTTTACGTATGCATTGATATATCTACATTTTATAACAAGACCTACGTATGCATTGATCTATCTACACTTTATAACAAGACCTACGTATGCATTGATCTATCTACACGTTATGACAAGACCTACGTATGCATTGATCAATCTACATTTTACAGACTGTCAATTTGTTGGGTTGGATTATTCACCATTATTCAAGACCATGTTTATTCCAAAGCTTGTGTATACATACCATTCCAACTAATATTGAATGAGTGTAACCAAGAGGTTTATGATTGAGTGTCAGGTCAATATTACCATGTTATTTCACATGTCTTGCAAACGCATTCATATAAGTTTGATTGTTGATCGAGGGTTTGTTTTATCATACCCATATACGGCAGTGCAATCTTAACGTGAATGCACATACACGTACCTCACAACTGGTGAAAACAAGAACACAACATATCTAAAACATATTCGGATAAATAACATTCTGTACCTTGTCAAACGTGTGGAATCTGTTTTTGAACAACTCGTCAAGACGTCGTTTGAGCTGTAAAAGTGGAGTATAATATATAGCTAGGTTCTACATTATATACAGAACTAACTGATTCTGGACCCACATGATGCCATATACAGTTGATGAACACATGTTATACATTGTGGTGAGTCATGTCTTAGAGTTATTTATACATGTACGAGAAAAAATATACATATATGGGGACTTTGTAAACCAATCAACTCTTTCGAAAGAAGGTACATTGATATACTAGACTGAGAAAAAACAAACACATTTATAATCAATGTTCAAAGCACACACTTGTTAGGCGTTAGACAATTGTAATTACACGCTTTTCAAACAGTGGGTTTTATAAATACGCTCAAAACAAAATGGTGGATGACGACCATGTTCAATGTGTATATTAGAATTGAACATTATGGAAACAATTATTAGACATTGTGGATGGGAAAGGGGGCATAAACGGTAACACAAATGTGATTATTTTACACAGTATAAGGTCCATCATTATGCACAGTCGTAGACTAATACATTATTGTCTGTATTGAATGATTACATTTGTATTCACACACACACATGTAGTTCGGTATTGTGGGAGGTTGTAAGTAATTCAGGTTCAAGGGATCACATGACTTACCGGGCGTACTTTTATCCAGTTGGACTGCTCGTAAATAATTTAAACGCGTTTTGATTGAACACTAATACTACGTTAAGGTTTATGTAAATTGTATTGTTGCACAGGAACGTGATTTGTTTGCATAAAAAATATGTAAAAATAGTAAATCTTAAATTAATTGTATATAACAATGACAAAGTTACAATTGAAATGTACGATATGTATATGTCAATTATTCAGAACAGACCCGTAGTCCCAACTATAGGACACAGGTTCTTGATTATGGAGTTATACATGAAGTTGTATCATTGCAAAGAATATGTCATCGTGTGCAATACAACATTATTAACATGTTGAACAAAATGTGAGAAACGACTTTATATGTGTGCTGTTCTATTTACGGACGAGTCGCAGAATCACCTCAGTTTCTATGGAATTGTCATAAAACACCCTACCTCTTCCAATGACCGTATATTGTCGTTCATTTTGTCCTTAACAGGGGCGTTGCGTGGTGTCATTTCTGTTTTGGATCGGTCCATTAATCTGCCTATTTGTGGGGGTGCTGGCATGTCCGATTGTATAACTTGTGCTACCTGTATACCGCCTTCTTGTCGAATATTCCAAGAACCGGGTCTAAATTTAAAATCGAAATGTTATTTAAAGGTAGATCTTACATGAGACGAGTATATATCCATTAAGAACACTGTTTTTTTTTATAATACAGCATATTAAAAAGTTACTGCATGTGTGAGAATAATTTATTAAGAAAGCGTTTGTGTACATCTTTGACATTAAATAAATTTTGTTCTGTAAGTTTTATTTGTCACACCACTTCTATACATAATGCTACACTATACAATTGAAAGTAAGTTCACGACGGCTTTATGTATAACTTGTATGTGCTGTCATGTTTTACATGGCCCGACACACAAATGTTCCTTACGTTATGTCAAACATTTCGAGGAATTTCATATAGTGGATGAGTCCATCTTTGTCTTGGCCCACATCCGCCTTAAGATGCCCCCACTGTAACTCGGACATGGAGTAACCCAATCGCTTTTCTACACCGGACCGGAACTCGTGCGCTGTGATCACGTGAAGGTTATACTTGTCACAGTGTCTGAAATATTCAACAAAAGCTTTTAAACAAAATTTGGACACATGCATTGTACGTGTGCTCTATCAACAAACAGCATAAACATGAATACATGAATATACATGTATATGAAGTACAATGATCACATGTATTTTGTGTATGGAAAGTATTGTCCATTTAACTTGGTCTCTATCAACAACCATGATCTAATGGTAACAATGATTTAGTTTTATTTCATACAATTAGACATATTCGGAGATCGCATACATTCTCATATTAGAACTTTAATTTATAGGTCAGCTTGACCGGTAAATGGGTTAATCCATTAGAAATTATACTTGAATGACTCTTTAATCCTGAGATTTAGATTATGTCGTATAGCTGATTATGCAATGTGCAATTAAAGATAAAGTTGACACATATGTCTACGTCGCAGTTTCGTAATAACTAGTTTAGTACCAGTGTCATATATTGATATCGGGTTGAACAGTAACGGAGTACGTACTATGAGGCTTAGATTGGCTCGTACATGACATGGTATTGAGGTCAACCAATTAGAACACACTTCTTAATGTATTACCTTTCGTTCAACCGTATGTACACTGTATATTGTCACTGGGAAATGTGAACTTAAAGTTACGGACAGTAGATATATTAACTGGTTGAAACAATCAAGCTTATTGCATTTCATTGTTAAAACACACAGCTAATATGAATTTTAACTAATCATCATTATTGATTCTTTGATGCAAATTTACAGGTATGTTTGTGTTTGTCTAACTCGATGTGGTTGATTTGATCTATTACATGTACTTGCTGGTATTACGGCAAGAGGTTGGTGGTTTACTTTCGTAGTTTATTCCAGCATACATCTTTATAACAGACAACAGTGAGTATCAAAGAGAACGAGACGTGTCCTTAGTTCTGTAGAACCATCTAATATGTATGAACATAAAACACTACTAACCTAAATTGAACGAGACACATTTGTTTAGCCTTTGTATAATCTGATTTTAGATTTTCTGTAAGCCAACATGACTATGGGTCAAGAGCCGATTAGAACGTAGATTTAAATAGTTTACCTGAACTGTGTGAGAAGTTTGATGAAGTCAACATGGAAGTGGTCCACCAGTCTCGCCTCTAACGCGTCAGCTGACATACTCTCTGTCACACCAGCACCGTCACTATGGAAGCTGAAACAACAATTATATCATACTTAAATGCATACTAGCTATTATCTTAACGTTCTAGCAAATAGAAAACAAGATAAAAGAATTATGTAAAACTATAACGATCCTGGTAAGAAATAATAAATCAAAATTTGATCTTCTAATTATTGATGATAACTGCAGTTCTATACATACACACTGTTAACACTGCATGTGTTATAGTCATTGTTTTCACCTCCAGATACAAACTAGATGAACTTTACTCAGGTAACTTCAATATAGGAAAAGTGGCCATGTTTGACCATTAAGTCCAGATGTTCACCATTAGAAGTACTTACACATGATTGGCGTCTGTAGCAGTACGTGCTGTTATACTACTCATGGATTTATTCTGGAACCTGTTGAGGAAGTCCCTGTAACTTATCTGACCTTTGATGGCTCGCATTCCGTTCCTGTAAGGACAACATATACTAGTCAGTCTTCTCATAGTTTCCCCTGCACTGTGTATGGTTCTAGCTTAATGAGATACCATCAGTAAATAAATGTAATTGAATTGAATTGTCTAACCATTACTTCAATCATGCCAGGTTGTTAGTTTATGCATCAGTCGTAGAGATCTGAATGTGGTCAGCGTGAATAATCTGTTTTATTTTATTAATTTATTTTTAACAATACGTGACTTCAAGAATAAACTGGTTTCATATGAGAGTGAAATAGATTAAAAATACAATGTACTTTTTGAGGAAATAGTCTAGCTCAGACGGAGATATCGATAGACCAAACTCGGCTAGGACACGCCGGAAGTCAATCTTTGAGATATAGCCATCGTTCAGGAAGTCAAAGAGTTGGAACGCTGTCAACATAGCTTGATATGCCTCTTCAAACTGAAAATAATGTCAACAGTGGAGAGTAAAAGGGAACGGTAACATATTACCTTGTTTATTGCAATCACGTGCACTTTTCATTTCACTTAGGTTAACTTTCACATTTAGTTGATTGTATGTTGAAAACAGAGATGAGTCTATATGCCACGGATATATAAATGGATGGACGGACACACACATGGGTAGAGAAAAAACTCTATTGTTTAGAACTAAAAGTATATACCAACATATGTAATCAGTTAAAACTCATGCCCTACATAGACAACTATTTTGCTCCATTACTGCACCCTCAAACAACACAAAGGTCGTGTAAACAAATGTGTAATTTGAATGTGTATGTTACCTTATAGTGCATACAGTCTATGATGTTTTCTAGTTTGGGTGCTGGTTTTGGTTGTCTTCTAATCTCTATACGTCGCTGTGAAGCATCCCCTTCCCCGTTTGTCTCAGTCTTGTCTACTGCCTTTCCACCAACTGTACTTTTGTCACGTGTCCTGTCAGTTGGTACTCCATCGTCTGTCTTAGTTGGTACAGATTCAAGTTTCTCCACACCTTCCTGTTTGAGTATTTTATTGAGTTCACTGTGAGTGTCCATACCGTTAGTGTGTCCTATCTCAGAATGTGGTCGCTGCTTAGAGTAGGCCGCTCCTCGGGGTGTGAAAGTGACGGTTTGTCGGGGCTTACCATTGGGATCAAGGCCACACAGACGGAAGAACTCCTCACGATGTATGGCCCCCGTGCCTTCCTTGTCATACCTTCAACGACATATCATCTAGTATATATGGTGTCGGTATCATGCGATTTAAGTTATGTTTTTGTTATACTCAATTACTTTTTGAATGTTACATCTATACATGTTTACTGAATGTATAACCTGGGAAGTAATGAGTCTCACGCGCAAGCTTTACTTCTATATATGTCTCAATATTACAGGTATTAATTTAAATAAACCAGTCATTTCAGTTGCTACATCTTATCAGCGAACATGTCCACACTGCTCCCATGAGTGTTATAGACTTATCAACATTCTGGGGTTTCATACATTCCGCCCATTGACTATACGCCCTACCTTTGCCAGAGTTTGCTAAAGTCTTCATCAGTCATGTAGATACCCAGGGTGGCATACGCTTCTCTCAGCTGAGGTGGCAGGATCAAACCATTGGGCTCGAACACGGACGCAGGGAACACCTTTCTAGCATCGAAGTTCCTAAACACACAACATTGCCTTAGTTGTATTCTCTTGTTACAGGTACCGGGGTAAATATTCACCGTTTAATGTTCTTCAATTGGAAAGCTAGGTCAATAAGCAATTACTGAATTACGTGTTGTACGGGACGAACACTGGTGATGATACAACTCATATAATTGTTATAGACGAACAACACACGACAAACAATGGAGCAAGAACCTACTTAGATTTACACTTTTCCTTGAAGATTGCGTCCGAGAACGGCATGGAAGTGTATGGATCGTGTACTCTCATGTCTGCACGTCGTAGGTAACTCTCCGGTTGCATGGGGTCGCCCTGCTGCATACCGGACGTCTGAAAGGAACTCACCCAGTTCCGTTTGTCCTACACGAAAAGATGTGAACAGTCAGACTAAGATAACTAACATAAATGTTAACCGTGTGTACAAATGGTCTTTGTACTTTGATTAACATACGATATATACTAATTCAGCGGACATGGTATCCTGATTATTGTGGTCAGATGGTCTCCAACCAAATTTATTATATTGATCTGTATTGATGTGTATTTGGACGCGCACATGCTATGTATGTTCAGGTCACTCGCTTCTGATAATCATCGACAATTACATGTTATCTGTTTGTGATTAGTGTTGCAGCACCTTCATCGTTGCACTTTGAAAGTATGCCAACAAAGTTGTGAACTATTATCATTGGCATGTGTTCTTTATGAAAGACTAGTCAGTAGATCGTGGACATTTTCAAGTTGACGCTTGTTCGCCTTGTTTGAGGTAATTTGTGGATATGAAGTTTACACAAAGTGTAAGATGTGACATTTAATCTTGGCGTGTTGTTAAGAATAGTGTTATTTACTACACGTACGTCTGTATCCTTAAAGTACTGTACAAACGTCTCAAAGTGAATGGCTGACTTTCCCTCCAGATGCATCCTGAAACAAAAGGGCCCATACAACAAAGGACAAACCTACATACAATATAATACAGTGTGTAAATAAAGACATGTGTAAACACGTATCACAATTTTAGGCAACAAATAATCTAAATAGGTTGGTCCTTTTCCAACTTTCAAACTGTATATATTTTATGAGACTCTTATAAAAAAAGCTTTACGTTTTCTAAAATCATGTAAAGCATCCTTTACAAAACGGTGAAGCTACAAAAAGCTGTTTAGTGACTAGCTGCTCTTAATGACAGCGTAGTATAAAACAATTGCTTTTATTCATAATTGAAACTGAACTTTAGCAATAAATAAGTTATGGGGCGGTGTGGCGCAGTGGCGCAGTGGGATGCACGTCTAACTCGTAATGTGGAGATCATGGGTTCGAGCCCCATCAAAGCGCCACCGTTATTTATTTGAGCAAGAAACTTTACACTTATTGCTTAGTACTGGTTGGTTCCAGAAACGGATTCGAGCATGACATCACAATCGAACTAAACTAGAATGAAGATTGACATAAATGTCAAATAACCCCCCTCTCGTTAAATATTGCCAAACCCAAACTGTTGATTCATTCATGTTGGTACTTACGCTCGAAGTAGTTTGGCGTATTGGTCTGGTGTAATGTATCCACACAGTGTGTACAAGATCCTCTGTAACGCCTCTCTGAAACAATACAATCTCATATAACGTACACGGCTTCCTTTGTCATACATAGGCTGTTTAGCTAGATTTAATTATCCAAGAATTAAATATTCCTAGCAAAATGTGTGTTCATCTTGTGTTTTGAGTTGAGGTTCGGTGATTTACTACAGTGTATATGACAATGCTGCTGCTGTTGCTGCTGTTGCTGCTGCTGATGATGGGTATAGTGATGATGAGGATGAGAAGGCTGATATTAAGCTATAAAGAATGTAAACATGTTGGAAGAATGTATCTCAGTATACCTGCTTATTGCACACAGCCGAAGAAGTTGTCATGTAATATGGGATGTAGTAATCTCGGGTATTGCTTGCTAAACTTTCAACCGGTACCTATATTGTCCCTTTGTTCGTTCACTTGATCTATCTAGTTATCTCAAATGTAATGCGTATGTGGTTTTGGTAAGCACCAATGTTAACTACTTCTTGTTATCTAGTTTACCTGGACACAGCTCCTTTGCCTGTGGGGTCATTGGCTTTGAAGAGATGTCGAATTCCATAGAAACTCGTGCCAAACTTTTCTCGTATAAGCTCTATCAACTACAATATAAAGGAGTTACTGTCCATACTTTTTTCAGGAAGACGAACTTATTGATAACCCAATAAAACAATCGTTATTGTCTGGAAACACATGCAGTTGTACCTGACTGATAAGACACACATGGATTCCGTCCACACTGTATGATTTGGCTTGGATTTAGTTTGAGTTCACTTTCACGTTCGGACGCAATCATTCAACCAATCAGCCAAACGTTCATGTTACCCCGTTTTTCAAGCGTGAATAAACGTTTGGTATGTATAGGTAACATACTCACCTCTTGTGTGTTACGAGGTTGGTAGTTATACTCCTTGCTCTTCACATGGGGCTTCCCAGGACCCTTCAGGAACTCTTAATACAAAATATTTTATACAAGTTAAGTTATGCTTAGATGTAATGTTTGTAAATAACACACTGTTGTTTGTGCTAGTATATAAAGCTGTACGTCTTACATGATGAATGCTGTACCCTCACACAAGTGTAGTTACTAATTGTTCCTTAGTCTAGTTGTTAATATGACACTGAGGAAGTCCTGCACAACGATGTGTGGACTATTCATTGTGCCTATTTAATGTTTTGCTGTAACAAAGTAAAACTTACTTACTAACGTGTATAGTATTGTTTTAACAAATGATATTTAAAATACATGTTTGCATGATTGTCTACATTATTGGAAAGTTAAAACATTGTGGTTAGTTCTCATCAACTCTGAATATACGACACTAAACCCGTGACCAACAACGTGTTAAAGACATATTCACACGTGTACACAAGTGGCACTCAAACAACAATCTTAACAGACATCTTGTTCTAGGTTATCTTTTAGCTGCCGTCTATCAGTTAAATCAAAACCCAAGTCCAAATAATCGTTTATGTGTACGACGTATATCACAACTCATAATACTAGTCAAACTTAAACACATTTGTGATATGTAAAGTACATGTTCTCCCTAGTTCATACATATAAACGCATGATAATATAAGACATATGTCCGTGTAAATGTGACAGTTTTACATATACGTGTAACAGAGGTAGTTAAAACGTGTACAGAATATTGGCATACGACACACACCATAGCTGAAACAGAGACAAACACGGGTGTAAAATTAGCGTCACATCAAACCACAGGACTAAACCTTCTTGTTCAGCAATGCTCGGTAAGGGAGGTAATTTTGGCACTGAGCCAATTCGTGGAAAGTTGTCGACCTTGTCTGGGATGGCGCTACATCTATAGTCCCTGGGTGTAAGCGGTATCTCAGGTAGGTACACACCACATGGGTTCTCTTTATACGTATAGGGAGGGGTTATCTCAACCGCTTTAGGGAGAAAACAATAGGAGACGACGTTATAGGCTGACACTTTCATTATTGTGACATAATGAATTAAATAGGACTAAATCACGACAAATGACATTTACGATAGAGAGAACGATATGAAAATGAAGCGAAACAATGAATGCAAATGTTAGATCAAATGAATGGGTTACTGGCCAGTGTGTATATGAAAAATAGAAATACGGAAACATATTATGATATATTATTGAAATGAAGATCTACACACATGTATATCACGCATGGATAACTACATAAGGAAAACGTGTATAT
>ENA-OREC01001753-OREC01001753.1-marine-metagenome-genome-assembly--contig:-NODE-1753-length-11355-cov-13.806703_pt1 | contig 11355 bp, 11 predicted proteins | sample MGYA00248626_ERZ508543 | MGnify/ENA primary metagenome ERZ508543 (study PRJEB26211, sample SAMN05518279) | marine metagenome | isolation source: Puget Sound, Washington, USA | host: Bankia setacea... | reverse complement strand
ACCATAACCAGGTTTGACCCTGTCTACACATCATAGTATGATTACCTTAACCAGGTTTGACCCTGTCTACACATCATAGTATGATTACCTTAACCAGGTTTGACCCTGTCTACACATCATAGCATGATTACCATAACTAGGTTTGACCCTGTCTACACATCATAGTATGATTACCATAACCAGGTTTGACCCTGTCTTCACATCATTGTATGATTACCTTAACCAGGTTTGACCCTGTCTACACATCATAGTATGATTACCTTAACCAGGTCCTCCTCAGTCATTTTCAGAAATGTGTCAAAGTCGATATGCTGAGTGTGCATCAGGTCTACAAGATTACTTAGGTTTAATCCACACAGAAACAGCTCCAGTTCCCCATAAGTCTTCCCACATGAACTGCTTCTCAACATGCTGGAATAGAAAACACAGATGTATAGGAGTTTACATGAGCTGTTGTTTAATATAAACTTTTATGTTACAAGTCAAGGAAATGTTATCAAGGAAGTCTTTTTTTAAGCAAGTCTTTGCTGGGCTTGAAAACGTTTCAGAAAAGAGTTATTCATAACCGTTAATTAGACATTTGGACTATATCAAACTAGTATAGCATAAATATACCTGTGGTGATTATATGACATTAAAGAACAAGGTTAGTTATGTGACAAATTAATTCTCTGAGTGCAATTTTTAATTTCAGATTTTAACACAGATTTCTTAAAGATTCCCTGATTTACCAGTTTACTTTTCGTTTGTGCGTGTTGCTTGTAGACGTTAACCTAACTTAACTTAACGTATTCAACACATCCTAGACATTGGCAAAAGCTGAAACCCATGTTTTGGAAATAATTTCTTAATCTAGAAAAACATAATTTGTATTTTGTATTTCAATTTGACTATACTGATAAGCTTGATAAATACTGATTATTACACTAGAAAAGCAAATTGTTTGGTTTGTTAAAGGAATACAGGAATTTGGGCCTGTTCTCCAAACTCTTAACTACTGGTACATACAAGGACACAACTATAACCATTCAAACAACATTACCTTCCAGAGTTGCTATAGTCACTGGGTCCAGCTGAAGAAGATATGTTGTCTATTGACAGTGCATTGTTCTGTACATCAAATGGGCGACCTTCTAATAAAGCCAACATCTGAAAGCAGTTAAACATCAGTTAAATCAGCTATTTACAAAAAGTAATCAAATTTATGCATACATACAAAAGCTTGTAATTTAAATGTAAATTCCCTTCATTTAATCCAACTAAACTCATTTTTTCAATTACTTTGTTTTTATTGTGTTGAATGTTGCATTCACTTTTTCCCCAAGATCCAAAACTTAACGTTTTGCGTAAGTGATTTAGTAAAACTGTATCGAGGTGTGCATGTTTTTAGTGTACCTCGACATCATCATGTTGTTTGACTAGGTCTATCACAGTTTGTCCATCGCAGTGTTTCATCAGTGGATCAGCCTTTAAGTTCACCAACTGTTGCACTGCCACTCGCTGCTTTTTCACCACTGCCCAGCTTAGACTCTGTGAGGAATTAAATGAGTAATTTCCACCACAAGCTTCTAATAATCATCAAAATCAACAACGATTTTTCGTTTTTCAGCATCCTTTCTCGTTTATCACCAAGATAAACAAGATTTATCAGATGTGTTTTCTTTCTGTAATTTCATATTTTGTAGAACTGTACCTAACTCGGCAGCTTCTGTTCACCTTTTTCTTCCCAGTGAAAGAAAGTTACAGACCATCAGTGCTAAGTAAACACAACACACATATATAATGTTAAACTAGTCATTAGAATTTATAAGTCAACATAAATCTTTTATCAATTTTACGATGAAAAAAACAACCCTACTCAGATCATTAATTATATGCCATCAAGTAAAATATCCTCCTTAGAGCATGACCCATAACAGTTAACAGTGCCTGGGAATAGAATAGCTAAACAGTCAAAACTGAATATCTTACAGTATATCCGTTGGAATCTTGTTTATCTAAGCTAGCACCGGCTTGTACAAGGGAATCTATGACCTTTGCACGACCTTCTCTGGCTGCATACATTAAAGGTGTCATGTGGTATCTGAGGAATATCAAATATAATGTTGAACTTCTGTAAATTTTTCAGTCATCAGGTTTGGTATGCGTAAAGACTACAAATAAACACTATAATAAATCATTCACCATTAATGTTTAAATATGTGAACAAAGTTGAAAGGTGAAAATAGTGTGCACTGGTGACATTTAAACATTCGGCAGCTGTGTTAGGCCTTAAAATTATATACACTAACTATGTATTAAGTATGTACATACTGCTGGAGGTTCTAGTTACTTATATATGTGCTTGTATGAGAAAATGGTTAATGCCAAATCTAGGGGAAAATTAAAATGACATTGGGTAATACAAACTTTGTTTTTTAGCCAATCCAAGTCAACAAATAAGATCTTTTAATATAAGTAATTAACAATATAAATGTTACTGTCAAAATGTCTGTACAAATTATACTGTTCACTAAACAAACCGCACTGTTGACTTTCCACTAGCTTTTCTATATATATATCTTTTTAAATCTATTATTATAAGGTAACACTTAAACTAAATCTATTATCGGCTATTTACACTACCTGTCATGGGCATTAACATCTGCTCCTTTAGCCAACAAAGAGTTTACAACAAGTAGAACATCGTCCTCTCTATAGCCAGAAGCTCCACATACTGCCATCAATGCTGTATACATCTCTGTACAAAACAAACATCTACTCAATACATCATATATTTAATGTAGGCAGTAGAAAGTAAAATAAGGTTTAAAGATACACTAAAAACTGATGAAACAGTAGACAGAAAAACATGTAACAAGTGTTTTTCAATAGTTTTAGAATAATGCACAAAATTATAATTCAGAAGTTTGTCTGTGCCAGGAAAAAAAATTAATTGGCATATTCATTGTGTCTTTGGATTAAAAAACGCCCCCCACTTTTAATAAATCTGATACTTTTGTGCCCACTCTCTTCTGGTATTTAGACATATCTAGACATTCAACGATCAGTGATTATTTACAATTTAGATTCAATGAATATTATGTTTGTAATTAATTTTTTGATATTTTGTATTTTATGTTTATGAATGAACCTTTAGACTGTAGCAAGAATGAATGTACATTTCAGTTATGTATAAAAACAGTTGAACAATTACTGAAAGTCTACCTTACATGTACAACTTACTTCTTGCAATACTAGGCCGTGAAGTAGATTGGAGTTTTTAGTTACCAGTATGTTGTTTATCTTAGTTAATAAAATGCAGGTTCTATTTCTTGGATACATTAAGTCAGTTCATATTTATGAGAGCTCTTTCGTCAACATTTAACCATGGAGAATAAACGTACCTTTACGAAAGTTTGGGTTAGCGCCATTGTCTAGGAGTAAACTCGTCACCTCAGCATTGGCATAACTTGCTGCATACAATAACCCTGTCCATCCACTCTTTAATACACTGTCTACCTTAAATCCTGTGAATATAAGGATCACATCCGTAAATAAAATCTTAGGCACAGTCAGGTATATAAAGGGAAGTTGTTTCATGTTTTAATTAATCTGTACCTATAAGACATGTATCGGTTGACCGGAAAGCCTTTATACTCAAGCATAACATGTATGAAACTATGATCACTGTATAACATTATTATTTTGACCTTTATCATATTTGAATACATTAATAGTCAATTTACTTTAGAAAGGACCTTAAGTTAAAACCTATCACTTGAAACAACTTGAATAACTAAGTATTAATTTACCATTCTCTAAGTACTGTTTCACTTGCGTGATGTTTCCTTTCATTATTGCAGTTTGGAAATCCCCCACATCCAGTGATTTAGTGGCAGTTTCTTCATTTGTGTCTGTTCTGCGTTTAAATGTCTTTTCAGTCTCCTTCTGACTTGGCTTCTTAGTCTTAGGTTGAGGAACACCGAACCCCCCTCTGGAGGCATTGTTGTTTGAACTTGGGGGCTGAAATGAACAGTTTACTAAAATAGAGCCTAAACAAGCTAAACTGTGCAGACTATATTCATGTTAATTCACATTTGTTGTATTTGTGTTTTCCTTTCTCTGCATATTTATCAAAATCTGTTCTTTTAACATTAAAAACCCCCAAAAGTTTGCATGCAACAGCTAGTAATTTGAAAACATGCAGTAAATATTTCAATTTATTTAGGTTAATTAATACAGTGATAGGCTGTAAAATTGGAAACTTTAAATATATATTTACAGGAATTTTGATATGTATAATTGTTACTCCTTAATACAAAAAATATGAGTTTAACTCAGAAAACGATTGGAGTTCAACACCTTGATAATGTAAATACTTTCAAGATGTTTCAAGACAAAATCCAATTTGTTCAATGTCCAACAAAAATATTATTAATGAAAACACGAACACTCCTTGCTCACAAATAATACTTAAGTACAGTTTTTGCTTGTTCATCTTATATGTTGACACTGTTGTGGCGGATAAATTCAGGTCAGGTATCAGCTACCAAATTTAGAACAGAGGGAAAAGAACGACTTGTGATTGCTCTCCATACTTTTATGTTGGAAACATCAGATATCACTTAAGTCTTTGTATTAATAAGTATTAACCTAAATTTGAAAGAAAAATTGAAGGTAAGTTTTCTCTGTATTAGTTCAATTTGTTGTGGATTACACACTTTAGTTCTTCAAAGAAAACCCTTCGCATTTGTGATATTTTTTGTGTTTGGCAAATGTGGGTTTGTCACATTTTTGTGCTAATGCACATCGCCTGCATTGTTAACCATCATTATCACGTTTACCACGTGCCGCGACGGTTTTATTCTGTAAACAAAAATTGCTCAATCGTCTTTTAATTACACATGATCACCCATTATGTAAGCATTGTATATTGAGTGACCCGTTGACACCGCCTCCGGGGAGATTAACTGGTGGCTAGGAAATACACAGGGAGTACGATTTTCACAGCTTGCATTGTGTATACCGCGATCGTCTGCTGACATTTTTAATCATTTCTACTCGAAAAATATTTGGGAGCCAAGCGGAGACTGCGTTATATAGGACCGCGTTATAATGGAGTCGCAGTGTAGTAGGTAGTAGTGACATACATACCTTAAACATTTTTATATTTGGCAAGTAGAACTGACCTCATTCAAAAAATGCATTAAAATAAATTACGATATTTGGCCTGTTTCAACTAATATGCAAAATGTCTACAGTCATGCTGCAGAGTGTAAATCCAATCAAATGTCCCAGTTTACTGAATTAGATGCAAGTGTTCATTTATGATAGATTGTTTTAGAAATAGCTGATATGAGTTTGGCAGCACTTTATTTGTTCAGATTTTATAGTATTTTGATTTCACCATACAACTGGTTATGCCACATGTTTTAATGTAAAAGTAAAAAACCTTACATTTGACACATCAACAATAAGCAGTGTTTTCTTTGCAAAACTAATTAACACATATGCGTTTTGTCCTTCAAGGGTTCTTCCTTTACAAGTAAACTCGTTTTTATAATTGCGTACTATGTTCGTTAAAATATCTGCTAATTTTGACAATAAAATAATCAACATAATTGCACATAGGCAAAATCGAGTTGAGAGGACTGGGGTACGAATGGTCCTGGACTTTGGATTTTTGTTATCTTATCAGTCCAACAAATCGTTATTTAGCTCTATGTAATTACATTGATTGGTTCAAAAGTGACATTTTTCTTCGCTGGATAAGACCCTTCACCACTGAGAGCAAACCCGTCCTCGTCAAAGTCGTCATCCCCTTCGCCAAGTTCAAACCCACCGGGACGGATATCATACTCGGCCATGTTGATTTAGGTCAGACGCTACTATCACTTCATACAATCGGTACACTTCGGGCACGTATTATGAAAATCGGAGTTCCTCGGATATGTTTGCCACTTTTATGAAGAAAACGTCATTATCGGTAAATCTGTATTTCATATTTCACTATTTTCGTTCGATGGTTATGTATTCACAGAAACATTAATCTTAAAGTGAAAATACCATTTCTTTAAAATGCACTCAACCATAGTATTGTCCTGGCATCCAAGAAAACACTTACAAAATAGAACTTCCTGTCCAAAGGGAACGAAAAACTCAAACACGTTTGTTGTGTCCTTTTCATTAAACACTATATTAAAATATAATAAAGAACACTACCTAGCAAGTGTATCTTTCAAGGGAGGTTATTAATGCGGGGAAGTAAATTCTATCTGATAGTGTCATTTGACCTTTAAGAAAATCAAGGGAGGGAAGTCGGTATTGACCTTCACTTACCGGAAAGATGTCGATCTACCTACAGAAAGGCCGGGAGTTTCTTGAACTCTTACGGTTCCATGGAGGTTTAAAGGGATCCATATTGACATTATACAAGTAATTATTTCCGCCCTTTAGCACTTTCATATCATTTGAATATTTACGATGTTCAATGACACTTGTCATATGTTTTCGCGATGTTTTGAATGTCAACAGTTACTGTCAATATAAAACGTAATGTAGTTGATCCAACGTCGAGTATAAATTACTTTATACAAATTTACAAATGTTGCCATTTCATTCGATTTGAATTTCTCTGTAGTGTGATTCATTCACTGATACACAATTTATCAGGTATCAATTGAGTGCCACTACGTATCGTTGTGACATCTATTTCGACCCAACTGTTGTTTATATTATATTATAACTCTATGCACACGCTCCGATAATGGTACTGCACACTATCTTTGTTTGTATAGTTTGTAAGAATAGTACTACGTTATCGAGAAAATAGAATGGATGCGTAGCGGAGTGAGTAGAGGGTCTGACTTGTAATCGGTCAGTTGTAAGATTGAAACCCCATCAAAGGCATGTTGTTTATCTGAGCAAGTAACTACCCTAAGTCATTGCGTAATACTTGTTAGTTCCAGGGACATATTCGAGCGTTAGTTATATATACAAATGGCTTGATACACAAAAAAACTAAACAAATAAGTATAAAATAATAGACTAAATTTAAGTAATTTTGATGTTGGATCTTAGGATCTTAAAAACCTAGGAAGTTGGTGAAACTTGAATTTGTTTTGTCTTCAATGACACTTTAATACATTGGTAGCGCAAATGTTATCCATTGTTCTTGACTTAAAACATTAAAGTTTGGATTAAAAGTTTGTTTAAAGTATGGATGTTAACCTTAATATTACTATAAATAAAATTTAAAGTGTTTCACTTACATTATAGTTGTTCCTTCCTGAATGATTTAAATCACGAACATTGTTTGATTGTACCTTGATAACATGAAATGTTGTTTGTTTTGAGTCATTTAAAAATTCAATCTTTTCTTCATAGTTCAATGCCTTCCTAATTATAGCTCTGAAGCTTCAAAGACTGGAGCTAATTTTGCTTAGTTAATTGATATATGTCAAAACATAGAAAGTACGCTGGATCAAGGAATCTTTACGTAAAGTTTCAGTGAAATCAGAGATACTTAGGATTTTGACCCACCATACCCCCTGGTCCATCTAAATGGCCGTCAACAAGTCTTTTTGACAATTTTTTGATTTGACAGACTGGAGACGTCCACCAGCGGAGCTGAAAGTAGCAAGCGCACTCAGCGATCAGAATCCTGTCGGCACTTTATATGAATGATCTCCGTTTTAAATGCAATTTTCTATGAAAACATTAATGCACACTATTAAACACATACTTTTTCTATGTCATTATGCCAAAAAAACATGTTCAGATGACAAAAAACCCTTACATGAGTCGATAGTTTCACAATTTCTTCAAACTGGCAGTTTGTGTGTACATAAATAACACGGTATAAAGTGTTTGGAATAGTTTCGTCGTTGTCAGCTTTGTTAAATGGAACTATTTTGATGTGATGATTGTGATGATTATGAATACGGTGGTGCATTAATTATATCTCCATTTAAACATTTTCAAACAAATTTAAGAAACTACCGACGTTGCCATGCTCTAAGACAATATCAGCTCCAACTATGCTATGGGGAGGTAACTCAGAGAGCATGTGGAACATGATGATAGGAACAAATTTAGTCGTCAAAAGTTTAGGATGTATACAAAATGAGGGACTGCAGCAACCTTTTTGTTAACCAGAATATATTTATGTGTAAATAATGGCCATAACTACAATTTCAATCCAGTTTTGATCATTTTCAGGTACATTTAGATTACTTTTATCAATATTATTTATTATTAATGCATAGTTTTGCTAGTTATACATTCACCCAGTGTCTAAATGGGAGAGAGTTGTAGCGTTACAAGGATTCAAAACAAAATATAAAAAACCCTGATTGCTCATTATTGTAGCTAAAATACCCCCATACCTTATAAGGAGAGAAAATTATGAAATTGAAAAACATTTTCCCCTTACAATTATTTTCAATGATAACTGTGGTACATAACATAACACTCATAATGACAATGGTGGTGATTTGTTTCAGGACTGATGCTCTAAAGATTGGTGTTTTGAAGGGAACCGATGAGTTTGGTAACAGATACTACCAGAACAAAAACTTTTTTATTGGTAAGCTCAACATTTAACAGTTATTTCACTTATAGGAACAAATGGACCAATATTGATAAAACTTTATACAGTTGTTAAATATGACCTGGGGATATTGATTAAGGAAGAAAATACCAAGAAAAATATCGAAAAATACCAAGGGAGATGATTCAAGGGAGATGAACGTTTGGAGGATTTTGACTCACAGTTCTAGTTATGTCTGTACTTCACTACTTGAACTCTTTGGAGACTGCGCTGGCATCTTATATGGCACACTAACACAGCTTTTGAATAAGTCATTTAAATTGTTATCACTCAAAGTAAAATTAAAACTATGTTAGTCCTGACCTGATTGATCAATATTTATGTAAATTTTGATTGTAACACTGCATTGGTTCTGTGTCTGAAATTAAGATATGTCACAATGTTGATTTTATGTGAAATTAAAGTAAATTAGGCTTGTCAGTACATTGTATAAAGCTTCTCTAATTGAGTGGAAGTGGTTGAAATGCCTTCTTAGATTATGATGCAATCTAAAAATAAAAAATGTGCTTACTATGCTCTCTTATATAGGTCGCAGTAGATGGATAGAGTTCAGTGATGACATTAACTTGGACTATGACGCCAGTATGATTCCTCCAGAATGGTAAGTTAAATATCACTCAAAGTTCCTTGAATATGGATGTGACATGATTGAATATTAGCATTATAATGATTGTGAAACAAGATCAGGGCATGATAAAATCTCGTCCTGTTTATCCAAGGAGATAGTAAAAACAGAAAAATACATTACAGATTACATAATCTCCAATCGCCCTTGACCATTTGTCAGGGCAACAGAACAAATGGAATTGTCATGCCCTGTGGATGTTGGTAGATAGTAGAGACCTCATGATATTTTACGATACAGAAATATGGATGTATTGTCATGATTAGAATTGTTTAATTAAACGATGTCAGTTTCAAACAGGGTGGAGGGTTTGCGCTGTTGATAACTTCTTGTGTTGCCTGATTACCTTTTTTTTGTACACAACTATAAGGGTAAAAGGCGAAACATTATGGAAACCAATTTTAATTTGAGAAACACTGACATTATGTAAGATCATTGTCTCACTTCAAAGCACTGCAATGTCATTTTGTAAAGAGGTTATCAGAAGTTATCAAAAACAAATTGAAAAATATAAGAAATGCATTGACTTGTGGGTTTTCGTCTGCTAAGGGTATGTGGACTGTCTCTCTTTGGCTGTTCTTTGCCTCATTAAAACTCACAGTCTAAAACAGCTAACACATGTTCTTAACACAACACAAGCTTAATGTCTTAAAATATCTCTGAATTTATGCAAAAACAATGATTATTTATTTAATATTGTTTGAATATTTCAGGCGCTTATGGCTACAATATTCAAGAGAGGATTCTCCAGTAGAGAAGCCAGCTGTGCCTAGGAAATGGTTTGGTCCACATATAGACAATAGATCTGGTACAAAAGATGAATATGTACCATACAGCACAGCCACACCTAAAATACAGGCATGGAAACCTCCAAACTAGTGATTCTTTCGAAAATGTATCTGACAGTGATTTTCAGTGATAAAATTTCGTAGACTTTTGTGACAATGCTCTTATCAATACTTTAGCATTAAAGATGGATGCATAATTAGAATCATTCTGAGCTACTGCGTAATTTTGTCAACTGCATGTCTTTGTAATGTATCTAATATGTCACCATTTAAGTGAATTGTTTAATATGAGAAATAAAATCTTGAAAATTGTATCTGGTGTTAGTTTGGAGAGTAAATAGTGTATAGAACCTGGTACTGTGTTTGCTCTCATCATGAAGGGAAAATAGTTTGTTTAAAATCATTCAGAAACATAAAGCACATATCTCATACTTAAATGTCAAAAATTAATCAAAATTAATTAAAAACACAATTATTTCTGGACTGGTTGTCAAGACAATGGTTATAGAGTACATGTAACAACAGAAAATAGAGTGTGGAAAGTTTCATTTTGCTCAACAACCAAAGGCTAATAGAACTCTGTTACAATTTGTTATGAAGTATTAAGTTGTATTAACTTCCATGGTCTCACAGTTTGTCAAGAAAGTAACATGAAGATGGAAGTTGCTAATGTATAACTACTGGTAATCAGTTCCTTTGTTTACTCCTGCTGACTTGGCAACTTAATGGCAAAAATGCATAACAAATTAGCAGGTTACTTACCGTTAGTACTTGTTAAGAGACACACGTTCTATGTTAGGGGAAATGGCAGTTGTTATATGACTGAAATTTATGAAACAATCTTAAACCTACCATAACCAAACCAAACATCCTTTGTTACTGGCTGCATTTAATATATTTGTTCCTTGTGAAGTATGAGGCTTTGAAATGAATCTGCATACAAACTGTTGTATTACTCGGCACAAACTTTATATAAAACACTGGTTCATCTAGATGTATGGCTACATATACTGAATAAACATTAATACAGAACATTAACAAGTTCTCCTTTCTTTCTATGAAAATTTCCATCTTTATTAGTGCAAAATAAGTAAGTTACAGTGTCCTTCACATTCTTTTTCATCACTCCTTGCACGTTGATATAGAGTTTGATTAAAGAAACCTTGAACCTATTAGTACCACTGCTCAGGTCAGACAAATAGAAGCACGCCAATATAGAGTACCACTGCTCGTGTCAGACAGATAGAAGCATGCCAATATAGAGTACCACTGCTCAGGTCAGACAGATAGAAGCACGCCAATATAGAGTACCACTGCTCAGGTCAGACAAATAGAAGCACGCCAATATA
>ENA-OREC01001752-OREC01001752.1-marine-metagenome-genome-assembly--contig:-NODE-1752-length-11355-cov-16.168026_pt1 | contig 11355 bp, 3 predicted proteins | sample MGYA00248626_ERZ508543 | MGnify/ENA primary metagenome ERZ508543 (study PRJEB26211, sample SAMN05518279) | marine metagenome | isolation source: Puget Sound, Washington, USA | host: Bankia setacea... | reverse complement strand
GGGGGGGGGGGGGGGGGGAATTCTCTTTGGTGACATACAGTATTCTACATGATCTTTAGAAAAGATATGGTATTTTCAAATATTTGTAGCCATGACAACAGCTGGTTCTGTTACTTATTACTATAAATATTTGTTTTGTGAAAAAACTCTTGTGTGTTGTGTTTTTAAAGAGATCTGAATTTCTTTTTAACCCCATGTTATGCACACTGATATGCTTGTTTTGCATTGTGGTTATTTGAAGCTGTAACTCTGATAACCATCTGAACATTCGGACCTGTTTTGTGTGGAATATGTTGTCTTTGAATTTCATCATTATGTACATATTCATAGAAAGCAAACAACCACTGTCCATGGCGTTCTTTCACTATTTAAGCTTAGTCCAAGTTCACTTCACAATATTTATCGACATTTGATCAGTAAGAATCTAGGAAATCGTCAATTTAATTAAAAAGTTCCTCAAGCATTTATAGTACCTGTGAAAATGCACTATGGGCCATAATTCTAGATGAGGTGTCAATTGATATTGTATTTATGTTGATTTTTAACTAGCAGTAAACATAATGCAGTCAATATGTAAGCAATTTTTTTATGAATCTGTCTTTGATGTATGAACATTGAACAAGTATAAGCTCACAATGTAGGTAAATGACCATATTTTAAAATGTTCACAATTGATGGGATGAACATGTACTTCTTTTGTAAGCTTTTCAGAATAAATGTTTTGACAAGGTTATACTTTCTGAAACCTTGAATTTGTCATTCCTATTTATATATCAGGCATAATACTTATTATTTATCAATTTTGTTAGTTTGCGTTTATTCAAAAAATGTTATAACACTGTCTATGAAGACTTGAATAATTTGTGTCTGCATATATTAACGATAAATGTTTCTCACACTGATTCAATGTGTAATATTTGTACAAAGCAATTAGAGGGGCATGTGCAAAAGGGTTTTTCATTGTGCTTCTTAAATCAAGATCACTTCGAACCCCTTTTGGTATCACCTACTCGACAACTATTTAAGGTTAAATATTTGAACGTAAAGAGTTTTAGTTACTAGCACATCCTGATGACAGTTGAGGATTAGAATCTTTAGATAACAATTCTAAGTTTAACAATTCACAACAGATCTGTGAGAGAGCTTGGTCAACTTTGTAATTTCTCTAATAATTATAATCCAGATATACGTGATTCTTAATATAGTTTTGTCTACCCATCATTTACACAAAGTCTGAGGCACATTTGTGTGTTTGACATTTATAGCTGCAGTTTGACTACTTATATTGTAAATTGTCATCATAACTAAGTTTGTGATTGTAGGAAGTAATGAAAGCTAAACTGTTCCAAATACTATTGAAAGAAAATGCAGATATAACCTTTTCACATTCACCCTTCGTTATGTTTTTCATATACAATGGTATGTAATGTTTTTAGTATCAAGATCATATTTTACATCAGGCAGTTTTCTTTAAGGAAATTAAGTTATAAAAGAAAAAATGAATATAGGGCCTAGATTGAACATTGTAATATTGATTTTGAGGTTGTATATTTTTATGGTTGTCTTCATGTACGGTTGTGCTGCATTTCTGTTTAACTTATATACACAGATTTCATGTCTTATCATGTTGAGTTGACAGAAGCTGGTGGGGTATTCTTAGGACTTGGTTGCATTTCTAACATATCTGGAGAAACTGATTACTCTCATGAAAAGATGGATACTGTTATACTTAAGCTCTCCTGCAAACACTAAACCTATGCACAAAAAGCTTGAATAAAATTTTAAAACGCCTTTTTAAAACCTAAAGGAACTTTATTTTTTAGGTATTTTTGTCATGATTGAATTGATTGCAGTTTAAATTTTTGGGACAAAATCTGCTGTTTCTGATATGAACGAAGTGTATAGGGTTTAAGCGAATTTTTAAAACTGAACTAAAGTTTGCTAAGTGAATTTTTAAAACTACTAATTGTCTATCTACTAAATAAGTGTTATGTTTAGTGTTGGATGCTCTGATTCACATCCATTTTTCTTTTTGAATATTTGTTAAAGCTTTGTTACATTGTACTAAAATCAGTTAGCAACGAATAAGCAGAAACATAATTAATTGATGCAGTATTGTTTAGTACATGTTTCTTTGACAATATTTCTATAAAGGGAAGAAACTCTTCAGATGATGTATACCTCACAGTTGTCTCTCTTAGCCTTTAAAGCTATTCAGTTTTAGCAAGGCTGTTTTGAAGAAAAAGTCCATCATATGGCCTTATCACAAAAACTTAGAAATTGGTTGTATTTTATTTCTTTTAATAGTTTGTTTGTATAATCTTACTCTGTTCTTTGCAACATGACCTGCTCAAACTCAGTGACATGTGAACCTTTGACCTAGACCTTCGTATTTCTTACTCTCTGTTCTTTGCGACATGACCTGCTCAAACTCAGTGACTTGTGAACCTTTGACCTAGACCTTCGTATTCTGTCTTCTCTTGAATACAATTCTCTTGATTACTTTGTATCCTCTTCCTGTACAGGTTTACTGTTGTTGAATGTAGCATTGTCACAGTGTGTTTTACTTTGTAAATGATTCCATGTAATGTGAATGTATGTGATTGTTTATTGTAACGATTAAATCACTGAAATTTTTTAATCATATTTATTGTGTTTGATTCGATAAGTTTCTCCCTTAGTACAAGGCCTTGAACCCACAAAAGTAAATACTGGTAGTTCCTTCAGGTGTTAGACAGCAAATCAAGAAATAGTATGCATGTTTACAAGTGTTTTCATATCAGTCATGTCATACAGACAACCTTACAGGTAAATATGAACAGATCTTTATCACATAACTGACCTAGTTTTTCAAGATAATGTAGCGTTTTTAGAAATTCTCTATATGGAGTGTGTGTGTGGCTCGTCCTCGAGCAGTAAAAGGACGCGGCCACCACTTTGTATCAGTACACCCGAACTTGCCTTATGTGTATGGCCAGTACAATCAGCAGTGACACAGGTACCTCCCAAACACCGACTATCACAATATGTACAGATTTACATCAGCAAAGGGGAAAGAAGAGGTTTATGGCCGGCCAACCTCGCACTTACTCTTCCATCCTCTTTAATGTTTCTATAAGCTAACTGCTAGTTTGATTGGAGACTAATGACAATTGATGGAATTAAGAACAAATGAATCAATGAATACATGAGCTATGAACAAGTAACTAATAACTTCAAACAGCACTATACAGACTAGCTGAGGTAGCAGGCCAGCAACACAAGACACGGGTAACTGTGGTTAGTCCGATCTCCGAAGAGCGTGGTACGCCATCTAACTACCCAAAGTCCACTTGCTTGCTACGCCACTGCTCAGGAAGCACTGTAAGGGTAGTCTACTTCCACTAGACCTACCAGTTCACTACCTATAGCTGAAGTACAAATAACTGTAACGGTAGTTTACCAGAGCAAGAAATTAATTAATATGTGCAACTAGCCCAAAGAAGGTTTCAAATGCAAATGTCGATGCGAGAGAGTGAGTTTCAAATAAAGCAAGCTTAGAAATAAGTAGTCAGCTTAAATACCCCGAAGCACTGCTGGGTTAGTCCATAATACTTGGAATGATCCATCATCGCAAACAAGCATATATCAAGGGGTGTCTTAAACCAATTTATCAATCACTTGCCAGGCGCGTAGCTGCCTATACGCGAGTACGCAGCTGAATCCACATTATTTTGACAAAATGGATTTTCGTTGGTCAAGAAAGCTCTCCGGAGGCCCCAAAACGCACCAAATTGCACCATTTATTTCAAAATTTTCAGGGGGGGCATGCCACCTGACCCCCCTAGATTATTTTGAATCCACATTCGTTATAGGCTAGCTACGCCCCTGCTTGCGTTAAAACTGCTTGACAGCATTAAATCAATATGTGAGAACAGTATACATAGGTTAAACTATAAATGAAGCTAACTTTTATATAAGAAAGGTTATTAAAATGAACACTAACGTTCAAGAAATCCTGATATTCAACGTTGCCTATTTACAATGACACACATGTACCGCCAATTCTAAAATAAGAGAAGCTACTTCTACTGACTTAAAACGCAGACTGAGTTCACATTTATAGCATATTCGTTACATTAATAAAGCCATAACAAATTTCTTCATATCACACTAGTGCAGTATGATAACCAGAGCAGCGACATGCTAGAAACCTGTGAAAAACGTATCCAGCAGTGGGTCTGTGCCCAATGAAAAGTCATGTGGTAAAAAGAATCTTTAAAAGCTTTTATGAAACTCGTTTCAGAAAAGTTACAATGTTTGCAAGTGGCTCCCTTAAACATATTCCTAAAGTTCTTTTCATAAATGTAAAATTATCTTTATATTAAATGACAACTCATGTAAGATCCTATTTATGTATATACCAAACTAGTGAAAAGTACATCAAAGAGGAGTTCATAATCAAAGCGCTATACAAGAAATACAACTCTTTATCTACTACAGAAACAGTGGTCTCCCTTTATTTCTGTACTACTGCCTCTGATTTCTTGTTAAATCAGTCAAGAAGAAATCTTCTAGTCGTAAAGAGTGTTAAAGTTTAGAACTGTGGCATTGGAATGTGTTTTACATCTAGTTTTTTCAAGTAAACTCTATGATTAATAAAAATAAAAATATCAACAGTCATAAACAACAATACCGCAAAAGGGCGTTCCATGTCGTCAATCGAATACAACTATACACTCAAGTCATCGAACAACGCCAATCGAGTTCGACCATTCTTTTGAGCGACCAAAATGTCGGACTCCAGTTCGGACGAAAGTAGTCAGGGAAGTTGGACCCCTTACAGTGAAAGGGATGAGTGGAATGACGTGGATCCGGTTCCGCAAGATGACGGATCCCATCCTATCGTACAGATAGCCTATTCTGACAAATGTAAGTAGTATTGTTTTTTTACAAATTTAGTTTTCATAAACCGGCGGTTCGCGGTGTAACATGTTTTCGCGATCATGTGGTGTGTAGACTGGCCACATACAACTTGCATACATTACATAAATCGTATTTCCTGGTTTCTCATCTGACAAGTAAATGAAACATTGCATTAAGAAAATAACATCGCGGTGTAAACTCTTACGTAATTAAATGATACTGCCAAATGCATGAACAAAGTATGCCGTAGCAAAACAAACCAGGAAACCAAAACATTGCACCTAGTCTATCTATAATACTGTTTATGGTAGAAAGTATTTTTGACCCTTTTTAGAAAATTGTGATACTAGATCAGTGTCATATTGTAAGGAGGATATTTTGTTAATTTAGCAACATCGTTTGACCAATCAGTCAGTGCTGCGTTGATATAAACTAGCAAATAAATGTATGCACAATCTAAAATTATTATTTACAAATAGAACATGTATGTTCTGTTTAATTCTTGAAAGAGATGGTTCACATTTCATTTCACTAATCACAATGTTGCATGTCCCTCTAACCCAAAACATACATTTTTCTCAGATCTTTGACATACTGGTTTAAATTGTCTATCTTCAGTCAGAGATGTATATGACTACTTTCGAGCCGTGGTTGCACGCAATGAGATTAGTGATCGGGCATTAGCTCTTACAAAGGATGCCGCAGCACTTAATCCAGCAAACTACACAGTCTGGTGAGTCTGAAAACTTAATTGTATTTAATTGATTGTCGTGTTGTTTTTAGCATCTTTTACTGGTTATTGTATTTAATTGATTGTCGTGTTGTTTTTAGCGTCTTGTACTGGTTAATCAATTAGTTACCAGCCTCAATATGGTACATGTTATTGTTAATTGTCTAATTAAACTTCTAAAATCAGAAAAAAAATGTTTTGTTTTAAAGTTGAAATCTCCTTGTTTACTGAAAAATATAATTTTGGAACTTCACGGAAACAAATGCTGTGTCAACACCGGTTGAATATAACAGAATTGAAACACAAATCGTCATGTCCAAAAATGTCTTTAATACTATCAACCTGTTGGTTATCACTGTGCTTTGTAGTTTAGTTTGAGACCTATATATATACAAATTACAATCACTTATGATTAATATACTGCAGTTTTTATCTACTATGAAACTATGAAATCAGTTGATATTGTAACAGATATCTAGTGCATGAGCTTCAAAGAATAAGATACTGTACACTGGTTCATTAGAGATAAACTAATTTAACAACTATTGTAGATAGAAAACATGTATGATGTAACAAATATATTTTTCAATAGAATTATGGACAAACTGACAATCCACATGTGACAAACACAGCATGACTTCATTGTGTGGATCCATGAAGAATATTTGGCATATTTTGCCCACATTGGATTAAATGAGGTCCTGACTTTTAAACAAATCTGATGCATTTTTATTCTTAGATTTCATCTATCTCTCTTTATAGCTTTATAGATATAACAATGTATTCGTCAAGCATAAATTATTCACAGTTTTACTTTAAAATAATTTATTATACTATATTTTGATCTGATTTCTGAAAAAAAAAAAGAGAAAAAGATACACACATGAAGCATGATTGTACCTTTAGGATACCTTGTTGTTACATTTTCAAACCTGATAACAAAAACTATCCTGCGTTTCCTATATTTGTGAAAGGCTACAGTAAGTTTCTTGACACCTGTTTGTATTAAGGTTTATACAAACTACAAGCTTTGGTATTTCATTGAATAATACTGGCAGTTGTTCATGAGCTCAAGCCAAAAGCTCTGCTGTTCTTTATTATAGATTAAGTAATAGAAGTACACTACGCTGGGTGAGTGTGAAAAGGTTCTTTCTGCTGTTTTGGTATTCAATAGCACTTAGAGCCCTTTTGCTTTTACTCCTCAATAGTTGTATTTGAGTATAACTATAAGAAGTATACATATTGTAGTACGTGGTATAGCTCTTTTGATTAGCGGTGCTGTATTATTTGCATTTGCTGTAGAGAGGTGTTGCACTGCTTAATATTCTTGTCAGCCAGGACTTGGTGTGGCTTTATTCATGTATACATAGTGAAAGTTCAGCAACCTTATCAGTCAAGCCATTTTCAATTGCTTAGTAAGTATAAGATGACCGTATCATAACACCAGAGTAAATAACCCCAACCCCCACCCCCTAGTGGACAATTGATTAATGAAATTTTTGAGGCACTAAATTGTACAAAGTGCTTTTAGCTCATTGCCTACAGGTACCTATAACGGCTTTGCTGCCTCAGCTCCTACATAGATTGAGTTGCACTATGATGTCTATATGGAAAGCCTGATAGTTTTACGAATCCTGTGAGGTGATCAGCTGTGAAATGGCTCGACGGGCCATTGCACATGCATATAGTGAAATGTGCACACCTGTTATAATTTAATATATATATAATCACACATGTATGACATTAAAATTTGTGACTTAGATCTGCTTTTTTATGAGAAGTGTTTGTTTGAACGTTTAGCATGTGTTTTGATAATGTGATAATGTGTATATATTTCATTGTAAGGGTCAATATGCATTTAACGCCCACTATTCAAACACTGAAAACCAGCAAAAGTGATTGGAACTGTTCATGAATCTTAGAACCCTGAGGGGCAGTTACTATGCCACTTACAAATGAAACGTTGTATAGAGCTTTTAGCCGGGTCTCTTTGTATTTTACTCATCTAGACTTTTTATTTTGAAATACAGATCTGTGAATGTGTGATAAGTTTCATTCCAAGGAGTCAATATGGCCACTATTTATAACAATCTCTGTTCATTAGCACTCCACAGGGAATCAATGTTTTCTCTGACTTTTTCCACTAGTGATCATAATGACTGTCCAGAATAGGAGATGTTTGTGTTTCTGATTAGTTTGGTCTGCTTTCACTGCGCTTACTTCCTGGAAAACCCTGATTGGATCGCAGAATTACAGACTCACAGTACATGGATAACATCAATAGTAAAATCTAGATAAGCAAGAACACACTTTTCTACGATAAACAAAAAGTAAGGAGGAAAATTACAAAGGATTTAAATAGGTCTTTTGTGATTTGAGAGGCTTCAAAGTTGGTTTTCATGTCTTGAATTATGTCATGTACATATAAATTATATTAGGAATTTAGGAGGTATGTCCAATAATCAAAAGAATGTTTTTATCATAACATACTGCCAGATTACTATGTGACCGATATTTTACCAGCACAATTACAGTCATACTTTTCTAAATGGTATTTTCATGTGTCTGGAACCTCTATAATCAGCTTTACCAGGATTGAAGGTGGGTAGATGGTTCTATCTTCCACCTGGTGTACTATCACTTAAAGCTTATTTCTCGGCTATTTCCTTCCTTTGATTTGTGACTATACTGGCTTGACTTATAGGTGGAAAACAGTGGTATTTGTATCCAACTCTTGCATCATCATCTGGCAGCTTGAAAAAGTATTCCTGTCTAGAAACTCTCCTTGATAAAAGGCAACCATACTCTCTATTTCTTGTTCTCACAATGGAATGCAAGCAACCAAAAATACTGTGCAGTAGATCTATTACCCCCCCCCCCCCATGCGAAGTTTTTGTTGACAGTATAGGAATAGGTTGTACTAGAAATTGTTTTCTATAAGACACATTCATCAGTGAAACTCCCCCAAGTTCTGGGAAATGAGAAGATTTTTGTTTAAACTACTGATATCAGGGTCAATACGTTTTTGAACACTTGTTTGGTCATTTTACGAAGTTTAACAGTCCTAAACAAGTTTAAAAGTATGAATTATAAATGAGATAAACTGTATTAACAGGGAAAAGAAGTTACCAAAATGGCTATGTGTCTATAATATCATATCGTTAGTTAAAAGCAAGCAGAATATTGTCTGTACATGTATTAAAGGTTTCAAAATGTTTGCTTGATCTGCATCTGGAAAACAGCACTAAGAATTTCTGTGCCCTGATTTATAGCTTTTGGTGTACTAAAACATAAATATTTTGCAGTAAATGTGTATAAACTTTTAAAAGTATAAACAAAGGAAAGGTCAGTGTAGTGGGCAGATCTACTTTTTTATAACTTTGTTGTACACAATCAAATACGCTATGACTAAAAATGAAACCAGTCTAAGTGTAACTAGATAAAGGAGCATATAGGGCCTTCTCGCATTCATCCTTTCATTTGATAAGCTTATTGTCATTGAAAGAAAGTTGGAAAGGATTACTGGTATTTAAGCCTGAAGTAGTCTAAGTGTTCCCCTAAAAGTGTGTTTGTTTAAGCGTGTACAGTTTTGGCAGTGTAAGTGATAATGTTTCAAGTGCTATTGGTCAAAGAAGCAGATAGTCACTTTGTCTCGTCTTGACCCCTCAAATTTTCATTTTACTTTATCCAATTCTGGATTGTCAATATTTAAGATAGTTGACAATGTATTGAAGGAGATGATTGCAAGGTCAAATGTTCATACAACACTACCGCCTCCTCGATAGCCTAGTGGTAGAGTGCTGGCATCGAGTGCGGGAGGTCCCGGGTTCAATCCCTAGTCAAGGACCGCGTCATACCAAAGACGCTATAAAAATGGTACCAGTAGTTCACTTGTTTAGCACTCAACATTAAAAAGGGAATTACTGGCTCTTTCTCAACAATTAAGATAACAAAATAAATGTAATGCATAAGATCTGGAATAGAAATCCTCTAAGTCTGAGGTCATTGGCCATTGTGGAAGGGATGAAAAAACGAATGGCCACGCAGAACTGACAAAAGTCGAACGCTAAAAAAATTAAAAATACAACACTACCTATAACTCTTTACAACAGTTTAGCATGAATTCCTCTCCTTGACAATTGAGTGTAAAAGGAAGATATCTTTCACAAATTTCTTTTGTAAGCTACATTTACTACATTTACTTTCAATGGTCAAAAGGTCAGCTGAAATTCGTTTTGGAGACATAAATGAATACCATAAACAGGTATTTACTCAATTGACCAAGTAGTTGGTAGATCTTGACATTGATTAGACCCAGGCTGTAAAAGCTGTTATGTTTCAACTTTGTGTTGGGTTTATGGCTTTGAGTTGTAATTCGATTCTATGTCAGAAATTTGACCACTTGTGATTAAAAAGAAAATGTGTGATTAAAAAGAAAATTGATGAATCCCCATTTAAACCTGAAAACCAATCTGAAAATACACTTATTTTTCTTGTTGAAGGATATCATGGGTCCTGTGATATATTAATTGTACATGTCACTCCCGTTTTAGATCACATAGACATGTTTCATAGCAAAAAAAACAATTAAATTAAAGCAATTGCATGAAAACAATATCTTTAATTAAAAACAAAGTATGGAAATGGTTTAACAAATGTTTGGTGGAAGATTAGACCAATGAGTACCATAGGTATATTGGGAGGTCTGGATTGAGTTACTTATATACACTACAATACATGCTTCTGGTAAAATGGCTACTTGCAAACATTGAACATAAAACTCGGGAGGATCGAGCAATCTGTACAAACTCACTGTTTTGTTCAATGGTGAAAAAAAGGGAATATGAAATGTGTTAATACCCAGCTAGCTTTAGAACATGGACCCTTTAAATCAGTAAACTCATAAAAGTTTAATGGTTTGTCAGTTATTCCAAAGAAGGGTGTTGAAAATAAATGGATTTCATTGAATTGTAGATAACAGTGCATGCATACAATCTATTTAACTTGTACTTATGTTTACAAATCCCAAGTGCTGGTGTATAACTAAAAGACGTACATGTATATATATATTCATCTTATCTGCTTAAATCTGGCTTGATCTGAACATAAACTCCAGCTATTGTCAAAAATATAAATTTGGCTACAGAAATGTAAATTTACTATCCTTACACAGGGTAATTGTATATTTGTCAGATTAAATTAACAGAATTACAAAACAGGTTCAATCTGGTATATATGTAATCTTCTTGATAATACTTAGTATGTGCAGGACGAGTAGAGCTTTGACCATTTTTCTGGTCTGCATTGTTACGAAAATGAACTGTTTAAAGCAAGTTTACTATTTTTTCTTCACTTAATGGTTTGCCATGTTTTCTTAAATAAAAAAACAACAATTGGCCTTGAACCTTTTTTCTTCTTATAGCATGAAAGAAACACATTAAGCTATCGATAGTTGTTGTACATTTAAGGCCAGATTGCACATTTTTATTTTATTTTGTAAAGCGAAAAACATTCCCCAGAAACCCCAGTACATAATATTATCATACAGAAGCCATAGACTTTGTCCTACACCTAGTTCTATGAATCAGTTAGTATGAATCAGTTAGTATGAATCAGTTAGTATGAATCAGTTAGTATGAATCAGTTAGTATGAATCAGTTAGTATAGTTATGATTTGTGTTAACATACATTGCTAAGGTTAGTATGAATCAGTTAGTATA
>ENA-OREC01001751-OREC01001751.1-marine-metagenome-genome-assembly--contig:-NODE-1751-length-11358-cov-12.075880_pt1 | contig 11358 bp, 2 predicted proteins | sample MGYA00248626_ERZ508543 | MGnify/ENA primary metagenome ERZ508543 (study PRJEB26211, sample SAMN05518279) | marine metagenome | isolation source: Puget Sound, Washington, USA | host: Bankia setacea... | reverse complement strand
AGCCAGACAGCTGTAAGTGTTAACAAATGATAGCCAGACAGCTGTAAGTGTTGACAAATGATAGCCAGACAGCTGTATGTGTTGACAAATGATAGCCAGACAGCTGTAAGTGTTAGCAAATGAAGAAGCAGATAGAACTATCTAGCATTAGTCCCTAGATTTATGAAACAGGTACTGTTTTAAAATTTACAATACGTGTATTACCTTTTGTATGCATCTATTCAAGAAGCATGCAAGCACTATTCTTTAAGTTCATAATTAGTCATTATTTCCCAGGGGTGAATGCAAAAGGGGTCTATCTACTTCTTTATTCAATAGCACTCAGAACTCTTTCGATAACACCTCTTGAAATTTGTTCTAGACCTTGGTTTAATTAAGCCAGTACTTTAATACAAATTATGTCCCTATTTACACCAGGCAGTGAGTTATACTGTTTCTACATACGAAAATATAATCTTGCTAAGAACTTGTAACGTCTTTACATTAGATAAAGAAAAAAGTGTAAATATGCTAGTAAGTTAGTCACATGTGGTTTCAATGTGAGGGGGTGAGTGGGAAAGTGGTTCAATTCTTTATTTACAAGCCATCTTTCGCTTTCACTCCTCGACAGTTCTGTAAAAAGCTCTAAATATGAAAGTTTATAGTGCTTCCAAGTGTTTCATATGTTGATGTAAAAGCACCTTACATAAAACATGAACCTGTATTTATCATGAATATTCAGAACTACAGCTAAACCTCTCTACATAGTAAACCCTCTAAATCAAGAGTTTTTGCTCAGTCCTAAAGGTGTCCGTTATTGAGAGGTTTTACTGCATTTATCTGAGCATACCAGAATCCATTCCATGTTAACCAAACATAAAGTAGTAACCCCATTGTTTTTTGTTACTGACAACTTTTCCAAATTAATCAGAGATTTGTTGTGTTAAATCACCGGTGCTTAGGTCCAAACCTAGAACCACCCAGTCCAGGGACAGGTTCTTCACCAATTAAAAATCGAGGATGGCCAAAATGACAAGAGCATATTGACGGGTGAAAATGAAAGGGTTTTAAGTGCAAGAAAGAGGCAAATAGAACCTTTTTGCATTCACTTTTCAGATTTGTTTTATATACGGTAGTGTTGGTGAATTACATTTTTCTTTTTACATTAGTTTTAATCATATCATTAAAATACATAAAACCTTCTCATGACATATATTAGATTAAATGTACACAGCATGTTCGGATTAAATTGTCTATAAACGTGGCTCACACTTTAATACTCAAGCATTAGGTTCTAAGTGCTATCAAATAATAAAGCAGATAGAACCCTCTCGATGCAACCCCTTGGTAAACATTGGCAGACAGTTCAATTCTAGAATTTGAACTTTAGATACAAACAATGTATATAATCTAGAAAGCGATCTATATTTCATACACAACAGTAACTGCCAACCAGACTATCACGTCATTTGTTATATTTTCAATGTTTATAATAAATATAGTGTTGCTGTTTTCAATTCAAAGCCAAGCACTAACAGAGAGGTAAGTGCCAAAGGGTTTTATCTGCTTCTTTATTCAATAGCAATTAGAACCCTTTTTCACCTGTCAATAATCTATTAATAAAATAATTCTGGCAATAACATGACAAAACATACCTAATAAAGATCCAGCCAACATGATGCATTCCCTGATCCTCTTCTATTTATAAATAATAAGAACTCCCAATCTAGAACTTTGTGACCATATGTATACCCAAATCCTTCCCTTATAAATAACAACCCTTAAACTCAATCCACCAATCTATCCACTCTTTTTCTTTACGTTTTCCCCACTTGCTGTCACTCCATGAGACAACCAGAGTTGAAGCAGGGAGTATATACATGTGCTTTTTGTGTACGTTTGAACAACCTTGACCTTCATATCAGCAATCATGCTTCAGCCATGCCTCTATCACACACATGGCAAGCACTTTTCCACTTATGCATCATTCCATTACAGAGAGGTTTTAAAGCTATGATGTAACAATCTTGGAGTAAAATACAAGCTTCAAAATTCGAACAAAACCACCCCCTCTCCACGGCCCAGTTGTTTTAATGTATTTTAAAGACTTGAAATAATAAAGATTTGTACCAGAAAATGACAGTAAAGTTATACCTGTATAGAGTTGAGAAATATTGTCAGTTTTAAAACACATCTGATAGTTTACTTACAATGTATTATGATAGCAAATACTGTATCTATAGGGGGTCAGTGCAATAATGTTGTAACTCTAATTGAATAGATAACAAGTTAGGACAAGTGCAGTGATAAGCCTTTGATACAACTGACTATAGTGACTACAACTCATAGTGACCTTGTACAACTGTAGCTGTTAAATAGGTTCCACTATCAGGTGACATAGGGGGTTGAGTCACGTTACAGTTTTCTGGTACATGTACTGCAGTTTGATCGTCTGCTGTCAAGTGATTTGATTGGATAATACTTGCAGGCTATTTAACTTTAGTCCGTCGATTTATCACTATTTTTTTATTTTTTTTATCTCATTTTGGTTGCTGTAAGTTAATGCCTTTTCTACCTCCAATTATCGATGGTTTAAATATGGGACCCCTTTCTAGCCTACATATATATACACACTTAAACCATTGTATTTTCTAAATACAAATCTACATGAAATCCACTTAGATGATGATAATACATCTTTATAAAGCATGGGTATATGTTGTGTGGTGAAAGCAAAATGGTACCATCAAATGAAGAAGCAGATAGAACACTTTTGCATTCAGCCCTTTCCATTTTCAACCCATTCACTGACCCTAGATGCAGACGCAATAAACATCTGCAGACGGACCAGTATAAAGATTGTAACAGTATAAAATAATTCAGGATACTGAGGTTTTTATATAAACTTCATTGAAACATATTAGAAGACTGCAGCTCACATTTTTGAATGCTGTGTTTTGGTAACATTATTTCTAACTCAATTTCTAAGTATAACTGCAAAATAGATGTAACTATGACGACGGTCACATAAGTTAATGTGTAGCCCTTGTCAATAGGTATATATCTCTTTAGACCCTGAATCAAAGTTAACTGCTACTAATAATTTCTAACCCTTTAACACTGTGACATTTTTATCACTTTGGCAAACTGGAAAATTAAAAAACGTTTTGTGGAAAGAAAAGTTAGAAAGAAAACGTTTGAGTTCACTGTGGTTAATGTTTACTTTACGTTGCATGACACCACAAGGGACTTTCCAGTGTATCAAACTGTAAACTGTGGCTTAAACTAGACTATATAAACTCACACCTCGTAAGATAAACTTGTCAGCAGAAAAATGTAATATTATATTTTATGAACCCTACAATCAGGGGACACTACTACCTGCTATCTGTGCACTCTTACTATACATGATACAACAGTGAGTGTGCGTTATTTAGTTTAACACTCTAGTTAGTTCGAGGCTTGACTGCCGTTTATATACTTAGTTCGATAGAAAGTTGATTTTTTTTATGAAGAAAGGTATACATATTGTTACTCTAAAAAAGCAAAAAGAATATATATATGTCACCATACTACTTTTTATTCTATATTCAAGATGTTTTTATATTCAAGTTTTAACAACTATTCAATTGATTTTTAAAAACAAGGAAATAAAAAGTTATGCCTCCGGTGGGATTCGAACCCGCAATCCCTGGGTTTTGAGGCTACGGAACACCTGCACAATAGGATGCGCAAAGAAAACTGCCGAAAACGCCTTTAACAGCAGAAAAAAGTAACAAAATCTATATTTAGACCGTGAAGTAAGAAATTGTAGCAATGACACAACTATCAACTAGATCAGTGAAGTGTAAATGTTTAAATATAGAAGAGATGCGTTTAACAGTGTTTTGACAACCTTACAGTCATATAACGATGACCAATTCATCTGTGTTCCTGGGTGTTTAACCAGTACTAACTGTCCTTTGCAAGTAACTGGCTACTTCCTAACTTAATCTATTAGCAGTGAAGGGGCCATGTGCCACGAGGAAGGTGACAAGGGTTAGGGCTTCAACACACTACCCCTAGATTTTGAGTCAGACAAAAGATCTAAGTAGTACGATATTGAAGTGGCAATAAAGAAGTAGCCTACTAGCGATCTTGTATGTGGAGATAAGTAGAAATCATGTCACAAAAAAGTCTCCGAAGAAAAGTGAATCTACTTTTTGTTAATGCAACTCTATTTGTTTTGACCTTAATTTGGCTTGACAAACCACAATTTATATGCAAATACTCATCCAGAACACCAAAGAAGTGGTTGAACTGGAATGTCTTATCTAATTGTGTATGGTATACAGTTCTATCTACCTTTTCAATGAACAAAACATCAGTTTGTCTCCATCTTTACTGTGATTATGGATCAATGTGTGGTAAATTTGGCCAAAGGGAAAACTGAGGCAGCCTTGGTTTGTATCAAACTTCAGTTACATGATTGCACTTACTGATAAACATTTATTTGTGTTGTACAACCAGCTCACAACATGGATGCTCAAATTAAGTAAGCTAATTAGTCATATAAGCAAAATGAGAATTAATTCAAGTAATTTTTCATCTACATTTAAAACAGTCTTCTTCGTTTATCTACATTTAAAACAGTCTTCTTCGTTTATCTACATTTAAAACAGTCTTCTTCGTTTATCTACATTTAAAACAGTCTTCTTTTCTAGCCCTTGAAGCCCTCCATCATTCAATGGTTTTTGACACAAAGAGAGAAAATCAAGTTATTTCAGTTAACCCTAACCAATGCACAGGCTGGATCACTTGATGCCTACATATGGAAGATTCCTCAAATCAGTCAGCTCGCAAAGTATGTGACTTTCTTTGAAGTTTGAGCCAAAACAGACCGTATATCACTGTATTCGTAACATTTCTGGGTTATACATATGTAATTAAACATGATATGAGATCGCAGTACATTAAGGTAAAACTATTCAACATGCTGGTACACTGTATATAAGTAAATGTACAAGTCACTTAATTTAATGAAGCCCACGCCGTTCACACTCATTGTTCACGATCTAGCATGTACCTCTTAATTTCATTGACGGTATTCTTTTACTTTTGTATCTAGCTCACAATGCAACACTATATCATTATGAATGCCTGTCTCAAGGCTTTTTGAATAGTTAATACAACATGTGACACAGTCTTAACTATAACCAAACAATCACATAGATAAGACACTTCTGCGTGCATACATATTTCAATGGTTTAATCAAAGACTGTTTAAAGTATATAACAAGTGGTGAAAGCTAGAGTGTTCTAAGTGCTAAAGATCCCTTTTGCATTTACCCCCCTAATATATAAACCAGCTGACCTACTAACACTAGTAACATCCTGACATAATTATCAAATTTCAATATTATTATGATGTGATGTTTCCAAGTGTAACATACTTTATTCTTACTTTTTAAACCATTCTCAAAATCTTTTGAAAGGATCTAATGACAAAGACTTTGTGTAAATTTGCAAGATAGATCTTTCTGCTGCTGTAGTTATGTATATTTAAAACAGTCTTCCTTTCTAGCCATTATAGTATCATTAAATAGAGCAGTGATAGTAACAAACATGTCATCCATTTACTTCAAATTGTAGCTTTTGACCTAAAGAAAAAACAAGGAATATCGGACAACTTTCACTTTCGGGACACCTCTCTTTCAATTTTCAAAAAAACAAAACACCCCTAGAGTTACAGATAGTACGGTACGTTCAGCAAAATGCACCCCTTCGATAGTAGATCTTACACGAGTTGTCATCCAATATAAAGTTTTATGAAACAAGTTTAGGAAATATGAACATGAATAAAAAAAATGCCCTTAAACTAAATGATTTAGCCTTTGATTCTAAATGATATTGCCCATGATACTAAATGATTTGGCAGTCTAAATTATTTTGACCATAATACTAAATTGGTTTTGCCCATGATTCTAAATGATTTCGCCCATGACACTAAATGATTTCACCCATGACACTAAATGATTTTGCAAATGAAACTTATTAATTTCATGGCACCTTGAGAATACAAAACTGATTTTTTAAGTGTTCGACCATTTAATGTTCAGTGCTAAACAAGGGAACTTTAACTGGTACCATTTTTATAACGTTTTTGGTATGACGCGGTCCTTAACTGGGGATTGAACCCGGGACCTCCCGCACTCGATGCCAGCACTCTACCACGAGGCTATCTAGGAGGCGGTAAACTGATATATTAAAATTATTATCAGATATATATAATTCTTAGCATAGGTAAGGGATGTAACTCTTGGCATACTAGCAACCTTGACATTCTTCATAGCACATGGTCAGAAAAAGTGCAACATAAGCACGTACCTGTAGTAAGGAGCTGGGCTAGATATGAGCTATTGCTGGATCCCTGTGGTGATGTAACCGTGGCAGGTGATGGGGCCAACGTTCTCTGACCTCGACCACGCCCTCTCACAAAAGGTGTCTAAAAAGATTGGAAAAGAGTGCGTGGTTTCTGTCTGTTAAAAAAAATGCTTTATAAAAAATACAAAGTTGTATCTATTTTGTTGATGAATAAAAAAAATCAAGACAATGTTTAAAGTAAAAATCATGTTTATAATCCATCTTTAAAAATATAAATAAAATCAATTATGTCTAGGTATCAGTGGATAGTATACTACAAAGAATACAACATTAAACTGATTTAATAAAAGTTGGGACCATTTTTAATCAAATGTAGGCAAGAAAATGTCCAACAATTTTCTCTTAAGACATAACTGATGTAAGACTTGCTTTCTGGATAAACAAATGTGTACATCATGATTCTATGTAATAGTTAGAGTACATTTGTCAGTGTCTTCAGGATAAAGTGCGCAGGCATAGTGAGAGCCTGTGAAGTCTTAATGGTGAAGATACTGAACAAAATGTATTCTAAGCATCTAAGATTAGTGTATAATCTATTTTATAGACAGACAGCGCAATATTTCCAAACACTGCAATATTTCCATACATCAGTATCTTGGCTTCATGAAATAGAAGTTCAATTTTTCAAAAATACGGCTATTTGGGCGAAAAATAGCTTAGGCACTAATGTAAAATGTATGTGTCACATTGCTTAGATTTAATCTGTCTAAAACATCGCCGGTTAGCCTGAGTATACATGCACCGTACCTTTAAATACTGTCAGGGACCTTTTTCTAACTTTTTTACATCAAACTCTCAGACCAATGAGATTACTATATTTATGATGCAGTAATTGTAGTGGATTTCATAGGTTTCGCATAGCTTTCAATCCAAATACAAATGTATTAACAAACATGAAAAGGTAACTTTCAATGTGTATGCTTTTGGAAAACCACAAATTTAAGTGTCTACAGAAATTAGTAAATACTTTGAGCTAAAAGAATGCGGCGGTAGGTTTAAGTTATTGATAACGACTGTACAGTGAATACATTAAATGACCCCACGGTATTCTGCCACATAGACAAAAGCTTCTAACATAGTACTTACATCAGGCTTTTTAAATCCAGCTAATGTCTTTGTGAGTGAGGTCTGTGTTTGTTGTATGGCCTTCACTTTTCTTTGTGTACTATCATCAAAATTTAAAGCGTCAAGAATACCTTTCATTTCTGTCTTTTTCTCAAAATGATTTCTCACTATCTTAGGTGCAACGGCAACAACGGGATTAGCCTTAATTGTCACAGCAGGTGCTTGGAGGTTGTGAGCAGTAGCCGTGGTCATTAGCTTAAACAACATGGAATTGTCTTGTTGTACAGGAGACTGAGGTTGCACGGGCTGAGGCTGAGAAGAACTGGCTTTCTGTGTATTTAATTCCTGAATAACCTGAGTTAATAGTGCACCATTTCCCTGTGAGACTAGAGCTTTAAAGATTTCTGGATTTTGTAGCAAAGTCACTATCTGATCTTGTACTACTTTCTGATGATGCTGCTGTTGCTGCTGTTGTTGTTGTTGCTTTTGTTGTTGTTGTTGCTGCTCCTGTAATCGCTTCTGTTCAATCAGTTGTTTCTGTTGCTGTTGATGCTGCTGTTGTTGTTGGTGTTGAAGCTGCTTCTGTTGCTCCTCTAGAAGATGTTTCTGCTGATTTTGTTGTTGAAGCTGTAAGAGCTGGTTCATGATAAAGTCAGTGTCGATGATCGACTGTGTGTCGGCGTTGAGTGCAGGGGAAGGTGAAGGCGTGGCCACCGGACTGTCGAAGATGTTGGGACTTGGGGCCGTGTGAGGGGACAGAACCATGCTAGGGGACTGTGGAGGGATCATCAGCGGCGAGTTTCCAAGGTCCATGTCAACATTAGAAACATGAAGTGAGGAGATTCCCTGTAAACAGATAATAATGTAATTAATTAGTGAAAACGATGGTGAACAATATGCAATAACAGTCGATACTCGTTATCTTGACATCCCAGGGACTTTACAAAAATGTCGAGATATCCGAATGTCGACATAAACGTCGACAACGGAATGCTTACAAATTCCTTGTGTGTTTAATGTATGAATTGTGCATGTTTAAAGTATGTCCATGGAAGATGTATGTGGTTGTCAGAACATCAGTGTGTGTGTGTAAACGTGATAAATTCTTAAGAGATCGTGTGTTTGATAATAATGAAGTATATAACCATTTATTTAAAGTCTAAACCGTCTTCAAATCGAGAGATATTGATTGAAAATCGCCTATATTTATGCCATTGTGTTTATTGTGTAATGGAGAAGTTATTACTAAGGAAAGTAACTGCGTCATTTATGTTACTGTAGAGTCTACCATAAAAATAGCGCATTGTAAAAATAGTAGCCTGTGCAAGTAGACGCATTCTAAAAGCGAGCATTGTCAGAGAAACCAGCATGGTTAAACATCATAATCACGTTTTCCACGTGCCTCAGCGTTTTTTTTTCTTGAAACAAATGAACGTCAATGATTATTTGAAGTAAGGTACATACATGCAGTGTTTAAAATGCGACAAACACGTGTGGCTCAATCAACTTTTAATAACACATCCTCCCCTATAACATAAGCCTTGCATATCGAGTGACCTATTAACACCTCCCCAGGAAAGGTTTACAGGCGTCAAATTTGGCCAGGAAATACACAGGGATCGCGATTTTCACAGTTTGCATTATATATACAATGGTTGTCGAGATACCCGATGTCAAGATAACGAGTGTCGACTCTAATGTCTTAAACGATGGTGAACAATATGCAATTAGAAACTCCCAAAGGACAGCTATATCCCCAGCCGTTGTTTTTTTAAAGAACATTTTGTTTTTCTCTCAACCTGACTGGTGCGTTGAACCTGACCAAAATTGTACACTATCACTGGTCAAGAATGGGAAAATAGGAAATACAAGTTGTTTGATCGATAACCTAAATATTCTTGGAAATATAAACATATTATAATAGAATATTTGTTAAAGTTATTCAGATTGTGTGAAGTGCAGGTAAGATCAATGCAAGGGCATGTGTAGTCTGACCTTTAAATGTGTTGTGTGACCTTGACCTTTGAGGTATGGATCCGAGTCAAGGTCACTGCACATCGTCTCAATGAGGACAACATTTGTTACAAGTTAGATGGTAATCCATCAATGCATATGTAAGTTATAGCGCGGACACGAAATGTTACGGACAGACAGACAGACAGACAGACTGACTGACTGACAGACAAGACATACAGACGGACGGACGAAGTGCATTCCTATAATCCCCTCCCCACTCCATGCCGGGAGATTAAAAACAATGGTGTACAGTATGCAATTTATAAGTAAAAGCGATGGTGAACACGAGCTTTAAGACTATAACATTATACAGTAGAGCTAAAAATAACAAACTAAGAAATCCATGATTCACTATATCCATGCGTGAGTGCGATATCAGTTTTCTTGACCAAGGATAATATACAATCAATAGCAAACAGATACCATTGCATTTCATTTTTGGAAAATCTAGTGTATATTGGGGTATTATGTCAACCTTTGTAGATTCTATGTGATAGCATTTCGTTGCAAACAGGTTCTACTGTAGGTGCATTGTTAGACTATAATCATAATTGAAAGACAATCTGTGACAATTCATATAAATGTTATGTATGGCAGTAATTGACAGGTATAAAAGAACAATTGTCTACGTTGTGCTAAATATTACAAGTTGAACGGGAAACTATTGTAACAGCCTTCCTAATGAATTCACATACAGTAATGATGTTTGTTTCTGTACAGCCCACTTTACTATACAGCATAACAACTTGTGTAAAGGTAAATAACTGATGCAGGAATAAGTATCTTGTGCATAAATGGAGTGATTTATCATAGAGAAGTATTGGTTACCTGATGTGAAGTATCAGCGTGGGAAACGTGACCTTGTGAATGTGACCTCGGGATGTTCCACAAGTCTGGAAATATAAGGAAATTGTAAGTCAACGTGGCAAGTGTAGTTTGTTTCAAATAATCTGAAATCAAGCTTTGAGAACTGAAAATATTGAAGCCATATTGGTGATTCAAATCTGAAAACATAATAATCAATACTAAAAGGTAATTAAATGTTGGCCCTTTATGAACTTGTGCTGAAGTACCCAGAAAAAACATGCTCATCCCAGTCAATGAAGATTTATATTTTGTGCTATTCTGTATTCTCTCTACATTCATTTTGTAGGAGTTTGTTCCCTTGCTAATTAAAAGTATGATAAATATCTATTTATTAAATACACAAACAAATAGCAGTTTTCACTGTATTATTTAATGGAAAACCCTACGCAAATCATGCACAGTTACAGAGTTGTCCCTGAATTGAAACGAGGGAATACCACATTGGAGCTTGATTACCTCAAATTTGAAATATAAGCTTTTAAGTTGTATTTTAACACTAATGTGTCACGGATATTTGAAGATCAAGGTCAGGTTCTCAGATGCCATTGTACAGGCCTTGTCTAAAGAAATGGTTTGTAAATTAACACTTCCTGGCATATGATGCAAGGCTATCTAAAAGGCTGAGTTCAAGGTTCAAATATCGCACAAAAGATTGTTTAAAAAACCCACTGGACATGAACAGTAAACATAATATTCCAAGGGAACTGAACTCATTGAGACAAGAATTAAGTCATTCTAAAGAGTAAAACTTTTGTCTTTTGATTAGAAAATTATAATAAAATGTATCGGCCAAACATTCTTAACGGAACCTTATAAACTGTCCCTGAATGAGTTTCACTTAAACTTCATATCAATATAAATGTTATGAATTCAGTTCACCACCTCCTAAATAACTTGGTGGTATAGTGCTGACTTTGAGTGCGGGAGGTCGCGGTTCAATCCCCAGTCAAGGACCGCATCATACCAAAGACGTTATAAAAATGGTACCAGTAGTTCCCTTGTTTGGCA
>ENA-OREC01001750-OREC01001750.1-marine-metagenome-genome-assembly--contig:-NODE-1750-length-11358-cov-13.924741_pt1 | contig 11358 bp, 5 predicted proteins | sample MGYA00248626_ERZ508543 | MGnify/ENA primary metagenome ERZ508543 (study PRJEB26211, sample SAMN05518279) | marine metagenome | isolation source: Puget Sound, Washington, USA | host: Bankia setacea... | reverse complement strand
AAAAGGGAAAATACTGGCTCTTTCTCAAGAATTAAGATAGGAAAATAAATGTAATGGATAAAATCTGGGATAGAAATTCCTTGGAAGTCGGAGATCACTGGCCGTTGTGGCGGGGATGAAAAAAACGAATGACCACTCAGAACCGACAAAAGTCGACCGCTAAAAAATAAAGATATACTAGTGTAATGTAACGTTAATATGGCGACATCTGTTTTATTCAGTGAATTGTTAAACGACATCATAATATTAACCTAAAGCTCTTTGTGTTGTCAGGATAATCATTAATATAACAATCGCTGTAGTTCCAATGCGTTCTAGAAAATGTTTTAAGCTCGCCAAATACTCTATAAGTATATTGTTTAACTCGTTTGATATAAGTAAATGAAAGTTTAATGAAATAACAACTCATGTAAAACACTATTTAATATGTTTAGTATTGCCCGAAACGTGACATGCGAGAAACCCGACTGCAGGTCCGAGAGTACTTGTAAACGCCATTTGATAAAAAAACACTCATGTACGTATACAAACATATGAAAAACTTGTCAAAACTCTGATATAAAAATAGTCATGAAAGCTCGCAGTTTTATGAAGACCACTATATAGCTCTGTCAATTAGACCACCTATATGTATAATAAATTTAGCTGTGTGTTCTTTCCCAATTCTGAATATTCAGACCTTTCCAGCAATAAGTCAAATTTAATTAAACGGAACGATTATGATTTGGAGGTAAGAGTGGAACCGATTTAAATTGAAAGTTATTTGGTTACAGAGACCGCGGAGGGGTAAACACACCTATATTTGAAGATAGTTACTGTTTGTGTTTCGCCTGTCATCCGACTCGTTATCAGAATTTGTTTTGGTTTCCATTTTTAACTTTTACGTAATCTCAGGTGGCAGATAGAAAGAAGGAAAGCCACTACGGAAAGTCGTACTAGTCGCATAAATTAACACGAGAAATGCATGTCCATGATGTCAACGTGCCTTCTAGTTACTTCAGATCCCCGAGCCGACGTGTCAACACATTCGTATTTATGATTACATGTAATTGTAAGTTTGGTTCTGAATCAAAATTTTAGGTAAAGACCTTTTTTAAAGAGACGGGCTGAGAATGACTGTAATAATGTAGGGGAGCTAACACGATGTTATAGTAAACATGGCAAAACACACCGAACTTAATATAAACGGCTTGGTATTTAAATTAAGCAAACAAGACAGAGAGATCTGTTAGAGGGGGTTCTAAATTGCTATTATATCAAACAGTTTATGTGTATTATGGTAATGACTATATATTTATTTCAGGTAACGAAAGTGTGAAGAATTGAGCAAATATCCTAACTAGAAGAGATGTCTTTAACTTGTCTGTACAACCAACTAGCAAATATGACCATAAGAGTCCTTAAACAATTTCTACCAAGCTTTCAACTCGCTGAAAGTGACGTCTTGTAGCTGATTGTTTCGAGTCGTACGGTGTCCTCACAGGAAGATTGCACTCATACTGTACAAAAACGTGTAAGTGCGACAGAAAAATACATGAGAATCCATGTTTTTAAACTAGTTTTCATCGACACTAAAGCTTTGCTCTTGTTGTTTTTTGTGTGCGTTTCAACCGAAGTATAATCGTGTGAAGATCAATGCCAATAACAGTACTGCGTGTAAACATGAACACGGGTCTGTCGACAGGAATGGTGCTAAATGTAAATAGTGATTTCAATACTGTCACATATTGCTTGGGAACATTGGCAAGACGCTCTTGAATAAATTACATGGACCAATGCATTACAAAATAGGTGTAACATGTGTATACAAAGAACACGTGTTCTATACTCTGTTATAATAACACGACAATCTAATGGACCTTTTTTCACAATTCAACAGTCCGTGTAATGAATTCACTAGTGTCTGTCTGGTCAATGTTCCCATGTAAAACACACTTATTTCTTCCAAACAACCTAGCTAGAAGAAAACACGGTCAACTAATACATAACAGAAGATTTGAAAAAAAAGTCCACATTTTTTTGGTTTAATCAATTTTATTATATCACATGAAAGTCCCACTTGAATGGTTTGGAAATAACGTTCTCTTATACAGTATCACATGACATAATTATATTAGAACTTTTTGTCTCTTTGCATTTGAAACCTTTGCATTACACATTATTCCAGGTACGAACACATAGAAACAATTATCAACATTAAGTCTACTTCAATACATACAGTTCAGTTGTTGTTAGTCCACTACAACATGATAACGAATCTGTATAAAAGCTTGTTTAACAATTTCCCCTAATAAATTCAACTCATTTTACCCAAAAAAAAACAAGCAGTGTTTAAAAAAGGTCAGAAAGTACCAATTAGGGAAAAAATGTTAACAAATTTTCTAATGTTTTCTTTCTTATTCCAATGGAATTACTTACTATTCACAGATAAAAACAATAATGCTATTTTTTCAATAAATTAAATTGCAAACTTGGTTGTTTTGATTAATAAAAATAAAAGCAACAGTCAAAAGCATAAAATCAACACAGATCTGGCTAAGAATCCAAAACAAATCTTATCTTGGGAATAATAAAAAGTTTAAATAATTTAGACAAATAATCCACACAGCAAAGTGTAATGTGTAAGCATTTAAACTGTATACAAGTGAACGTAAAATTGAGGGTGTATTAAACACCTTTATGCCTAATAGAAGCGCTTGTAATATTGAAGTTTTAACCAAAAAAAGAATTTCTTCATGATCTAATAAAGTTCAGATGACCATGTATTTTTGTTATCACAGCAGATAAGATAATGATTATGTTGGATGTGTTTGGCAAAATAAACAACTAAGAGTAACTTAGATAACCAAAGAAATATTCAGCTTTGAATTCCAATTTCAGGACTACATATAGTGCATGCAAAATCCAGATCTTTATTTATTTTAATCACGATATTTAATAACTTACTAGTGGGACATAAAATTAAACTGCTATATCAAAGAAGCGTATATATTTATTATTTTGTTATTTATCTTCAAGCTGAATATATAATTGTTTTGATGAATAGGCTTCAATGGGACTATTAAAACCACAACCTATGCAAATGTTCAAGTGATAGAAACAGGTGTAAGGTTTGGTTTGACAGACTCAATAGCAGTATTTGTATTTTTCAAGTAGCCAATAAATTTAAACCCCAAACATATTAGCTCATTTTTTTTTTTAATGTTAATTTGGTTGTTTATTTTCATGTCTTCAAAAGGTGGGCCAATAACACTAGTTTGGTGTAGAATCTATCACATGTTCATTCTCAGACAGTCTCTCTCAGCTGAGCTATAGCATTGAACTGTCTTTAAAAGCAATCAATGGGAGACAACTGAGTCAGTACTAATTGCATTGCAAGGGAGACAATTCTGTAGTAACTGATAATAGTACTTCTGTCCCTTTTATATCATATTTGTAAGATGAACAGTGAATAAGTTGAATGTGAATGGTGGAGAACTCTGACAAAGGCTACATTATGTCAAATTATCTTACCAATAAACTTCACATAAACGTTCCTTTCATGCAACACGCACACCAGCGAAGTGAAAAAGAAAGCAAGAAGAAAAAGTTTCCATTCAAAATATTATAATCTGGCACAAAATATTATAAATGAAAGACATGCATATTTAAATTCATTACGAAGCTAAATAATATTCAATAAGAGATTTTCTATTTCATATAACATAATTACAAATCACTACAATTTCATCATAATTTCAAATTTTCAACAAAACATCGACAGATAAATAGATTAAATCATAAAATAGGAAGCATTGATTTATTTGTTTGGAAATATAGGGGGCTATAAAATATAACAATTCAACAAACATGAGATTTATTATTTTATCTACCTAATTTACAAGTCAAATGAGATGACCCTATCTAAGAATCAATACCCTATGAGTAAATCAAACCTATATAAATGTATATAACCCTACAATACTGATTTGTCTGTGACTCAAACATTGTTAATTTCAGAAAATGCTAACATTGTTATAAATATTTTGAAATCTTTAAATAAGATGGGAAAAAAATCGTAATCTAAAGGAAAGTGTAGCATTCTTTATTCAGAAAACAAACCAAATACAGAAAGATTTAAAGAGTCAAACTGAAACACAATCTGAATACAGGACAAGTTACAGGAAAGCAGTTATTTGTTTATAAAGATAGTTCCCATATTGATCATCTTGATTATCAATTTGCATTTTCAAAGATGGGTAATAAACAGATGGAAAACGTAACCATTGATTCTTGATTATGACTATAGTAGATTTCTTTGGCATTTTTAAATTTCTGTTCCAATATTTCATAATTTGAATTACAGCACTATATCATAACCATAATTTAAACCTGTATAGGAGTAAATATAATAAATGTTTAGCTGAATATATTAACATTTCCCAAAATCTTGTCCATAGTACACATCATGATCCATTCAACATGACCAACCTTTCCAACATCTGTTCCGTGGTACATAATCTTATAATCCTCGTTAAAACGTGACCAGATATCTCAATTTTAAATATTTGGACAAAAATAAAACAACTTCACATGATACAGTGAAGAACTATAGTATAACCACCAATCGGACATTCTAGAATAGACCCAGACAATACGTGGAAACCAAAAATATCTGATTTAAATTCAAGTGGTCTAAATAGTGAAATTTTACTGAATCAAAAATAAAACATTGGAACCGTACTTAAAGGACTCATTGAAGGCGTACACAAAACATTTCTAATCACATTAACATTCCAATTTTCATGTCATGTAGTTACAAACAGTTTTGATTATATATCATCTGTAGGTTGGTTTAACACATGTGAATAACAATAGCAAGTTGTGGCTTATAATCACAAAAGACACTTATTACTGTTACCCTGTACAAAACCTCATCTCATCTACAGACACATGTTGACCTGTTCAAGATATTCCATAGAAAACCAGATAAGAGCATTTTTAATGTTGCTGTCATTTTTCATATACCGTCAAAAAGTACCTAGGTCCATTGAAGAAGTATTATAAAGAGTGACAATAACACTTTCAAAAATAAACCTGATCAATAACCTTCAACTTATCCAGGCATGAAGATTGAAGCATTTTTTTTAGTGCTAGATTGGCAGCTTCAGACACATGCCTATCAGTTTGACCAATCAATGCCTGGAGTACTGAAAAAGCATTCTTTCGCACTCCCAAAAATGTCCAAAGAATTATGGGATTGTTAATCGAAGTCTTATGGTCGGAAAATTAACAGTGTTCTTTGTCTATTTATTGTTTCTGGACAAATTCATTTCTAACCAATCGTGATTAAGGACTAGATTGTTTGTGAAAGACGCAAGATAAACAGAAAATAGCAGATCTATTCTCAAACAGAATATCTTTCTACAAATCAACACAACACTTCTTCTATAAGCCCAGTGAAAGAACAGTTTAACACATAAAAAACATTTGTCTGATAAATACATGGTTCCATTGATTTGTACAAATATAAAATACATCTACATTTCAATAAAATCACTGAGTTTCGGAGGAAGAAAAACAAAACTCATTGTATATAAAAGCTGGTCCCCGATGAATTTTAATTTTGAGCACTTTCCTTAACTTCACCGATAAAACTTTATAAACTTACACAAGTAAACGCTTGACAAAACTGTGACATGATTCATATTACAGATTTATTAAAACAACTCAATACTTCCAGCCAAGGCACACTGAAGAGGTATACATAAAACTGTCCATTATAACTTAGCATACAACCTCTATGTCTTAAGGGTTGTCAATAAAACTACATAATCCACAAATCAGGCCAAATATTACAAACATTCTTCCACAGGCAATAATACCAGTAGTTGAGTTTCTATTGTCATAAGCTTTGAGAATGAAACGGAGTATAATAACAGTACATGGTAGGTATAGGCTTAGCGTTGGGAGTGATAAAAACTGCATATACACTTGCGCCACACGTTTGATTAACCATAGAAAGCATTTACACATAAAAACTTTATAATCCTACATTTCGATATTAGCAAATCATCACACGATAATAAACTTGCATCTCAGATAAAAAAAAACTGCACCAAGAAATCTTTGTTATAATCAAACTTATAAAATCGATAGTTAAAACTGCAAAAGAATCTATACAAACAACATTTGGGCATTGTGAGAATAAATAAAACTCATCGAATCTGCCATGGTACATATAAAGCAATAAATTATATCACAATGTGCTACTGTCTCACACAGAATTATGCACTAACCCAAACAACACACACAGCTAGCTCTCTTACACTTTTTGTTTATAAAAAAATCTTCTTAAATCTTACAAAGCTCAGTTAACTCGCAAGCCAGTGAAGCCAGATATTTTATAATTTTTATTTAAACATGATTTGCTTTGTTCCTCTCACATGTCAGGCAATCTATCAAAGGATATCTAAAACATGTAGAATGTCCTGGTAATTTTCATGCATAAAAACATTAATCTGAAGCTAGATTTTCCATATAGATATAAATAGAAAATGATATTACAAAGGCTCACTTTATTGTGTTCTTTCTCATTGTGATTTAAAAACTGTTGATAAAAGTGGTAACAACAAAAACTGGACGACTCATAATATTTGCATTGACGTTATCTATGCAAGTAAAGATAGTAGAAACTTGAAGGAAATAAGTCTTTCATTCTAAACTAAACTTGATCAACACTTAAAGTAACAATCATACTGTACAATTTCAGCTTTTTTTTGCATATGTTGAAATTCTTTTTCACATTTTCGCATACAAAACCAGTTTGTTTAACGTTTATCTAGAAAATACAAATAACATTTTGGCATCAGTATGTATGAAAGACCGATCATTGCAAACCCTTTATTACAACATCTAAATTGGTCACGATATAAGTCCATGTTTCTATCTATCTATAAATCTAGTTATGGTATGAACAATTAAGCTAGTACAAGTTGAGGGGGTGAAAGTGAAAGAAGTGTATCTGCTTCATTATTTAATAGCACTTAGGACCATTTTACTCTCAACCCTCTCTAAGTGCTATTTGAACAACAAGTCACTTCACTTCTGTCCATATAGTTTTCGAGCCAATACATCAACATTGACAAATACTATCAAAAGGTGTGAGTGCATATACATGTATTTTATCTGCATCTTTAATTAAAAACACTTTGTACCTTATCATTCTCTCATCCAGTTCAACCCAAGTCCAAGCTAACAGTAACAAATTCTATATTCTCTACACATGTCCTATATATGATTGTAAGGAACCAAGTTCAAATTTGACTATCATTGGCAGGCAATATCCATTCCAGCTTGCTTGTATATGTGTTGAATGTCTGTACAGCATGGACCAGCCATCATGAATCAGCTTTTCTTTCACCGCCTTTCGTACTGCAGAGGTTTAATTTGATCGCATAAAAATACCCCCAGATTTTTGCCTTTGGTAGCATGCCTCTAATATCCCTGGAAGTAAAATGGAAAACTTTCATTCTGAATGAAAGTATACAGAGTATTATTAATGTTAGGCTTTTGACAATTACATATCATGCAGGGTAGCAAAAACAAACACTATTGATTGTGTAAGATGTGAAATGTTTACAAATATAAACAGGAACTATGTATCACCAGATTCATCATTATCATGTTTATCAGACAAGTTTGTGTGAGGTAAAAAGAACACCTTGGTTTGCAACAACTGGCAATATTGAAACCTCTTATCTTAACCTCTTATGACATATGATGACTTAGCATAGTTATATGGCATTTACAGAGATGGCAAAAGACTGCAGACTTTAAGTGGTCCGGTGTAGTTTGCAATATTTTTACATGACAAACCCATTTTATACAAGTGATGAGCAAGGACACCGCATCTTACAAATAGATTAAATTTACAAGACAACACTATAAGGCAACATAGCCCAACTTTCAATAGCTTATCAAAGGCATGTTTAACAACAACATAATGAAAACCTTTGAGCCAATCTGCAACAAATAATATACATTACAATTAATGAACACTATCAACAAACAATAAGGCAAGTAAGTCACCTGATATTCATGTAGACTGCTTGTATCTAGGGGAAATGTAGTTTCTATATAGGCCTCAGCTGAACAGAAGTAGCGTACATCTCTGTCCTTGTCATCTTGTAGTTTCCTCATAGCCTCCTCTAACTCTGCAGTACTTGGGTGATTATCACAGTGACTGTAACCTGAGAGATACCAATGTATTTTAACATGAATGAGGAGTGCAACCAGTAACTATCCTTTACCTTCATTTGGTTTTGTGGGTGATCATTTTTCAAACAGTATTAACATTGAAGATTGGTAGTCAATAAATAACCAAACTGTTCCTAGTTCATTCTTCACAACAACACGCTGTATTGGGCGAGTTTAACAGGCAGTATTTCAAATACAGTTCCTTGATTGTTTAGCCAGTACTATAAGTTCTTTACAAATATCTGGCTTTTTCTGCCTCAAAGACACCTGACCATGCTTTGGCTTGAGTCCACTACATTATATTTTTCATGTTTTAAAGTTTTGCACAACTATAAAAAAGGAACTCTTCCTATACTTACTTTCATTAGAGAAGTATGTGTACATGGCCTTGGCAAGAGTGATTCGTACATTGGGTACACTATCACTGACCATCTCAAATAGACTAGGTAACAAGTCTCTGGCAAACTGGAGGGCATTTAAGGACTCCTCTTGTACCATTGAGTAACACAGCTGGGCAAATCTGTAACAAAGGAGAGGTATTTATTTTTATTTTAAAACGTTTCCATGAAACATCTATAGGATTAACAGTTGTCTATATTGTACATATTCATTATTTAAGAGTCTCACATCTTCCTCCTTTCCGCCACTCAAAAAAGGTGTTACAATAAGTGTGGTACAAAATTGTGTAATATTTGAACAGGCTTGTTTTATTATTTGTTTGCAAAATATTTAATTGTTCAAATTAAAGTAAATATCCAGACATATGCAGATATACATGAACAAGAAATTGAAAAATCTTATGCAACAATAGATGCTTTTGACAGCCTACATTTTGAGCTCACTTTCTGGAGTTTTTTTTGCTTTACTGTTTGTGAAGGTTGCATCACATTAATCAGTACAAACGTTTTTTCTTAGCACATAAAAACTTACATTTGTCTCCGTGCCCATTTTGGACTATGAGCAAATCTGCCTATAAGTTTATGGACCAGAGATTGGACTAGTTTCTCATCACCAGAGTCAGCAATCCTCTTCATTATCACGCTCACCTGTAATACAAATACAATCATGAAGAGATGGTGAAAGAATTGCCAACTGAAATAATTTCAAAAAGATCATTTATTTTCCTAGTGTTATTTCTGCTATCTACTCATTTTTCACCAGCTTCTATAGGACTACTGTAATTCTTCTAAGCTTCCATCACAAAAAGAAAACATTATATTGTTCAAGCAACAAAAGGACCAATCAATATTCACCAGTAAATCAAGAACTACTCTTTCCTTAGCATTTTTTTCAATGTTCTTCGGTTTTGTTCAGTATAGTTACAGAGTTGCCAGGAAAGATGAATGTTTACATGTTGCTATCAGTTTGTCTATACAGCAAAACATATACTCGTACTTACCAGTCTATATGCACTAAGGCGTACTTCTGCCACTCTATCCTCTGCTAGAGCTATAGCCATGGGTAACAAACACTCACTGATCTCATGGCCTGAGTACAGCTCAGATATCAACACCAGCTGACTGAAAACAGATAAAACAAAACCAAATGAGTCACAGTATTTAACCTTTTTTAAGACTTACATTTCAAGAATATCCTCTTAAGATAATAACCAGTAATGAATATCTTTCCCCTCTTAACAAACATATCCATGGTTTATTAGCAAGGGGAAACCAGATAAGACACTACTCAACAAATAAAGCTTGTTACTCTCACGCTTAAAACACATAAGTGTAAAAAATCAGATATCCTTCGAAAACAAAATGCAAGTTTTTAATTCACTATTTTCAAAATTAAATATCATTCCTATATCAAGAATATCAAAAAACTTGCTCAAGAGAACTTTCCCAAAATATAAGAAATCTTATTCAAAAAGACAAAGCTCCTTTTCAGAAAATACACCAGAATGTTCTTTTCTCTTAATATTAATGTTGGGTGTTTTTCTTTTATTCATTCCACAATACATACTCTGTAAGTTCAAGTCGGAATCTCCAGTTTCTGCTGTTGTCAACGTTCATGAAGTCTTGAATTTTCATGAGGTACTGTCTCCTCACATCTGGATGTAACAACTGGAATACAAAGCAGCGAGATTATGAGTAAAGCAGTGGAATATTACAAACTTTGTTCTTGTCCAAACAGTGATTTATCTTACTTATTTCGTGTTTTTGTTGTTTAAGTGTTAGTCGGTCTATTATGTTACACTTTCTCTTTTAAATTTACATTCCACAAACTTTTCCATTGCTTTCTTTTTTTGTCTATGGTCGAAAACCCAAATGCATGGAGGGGTGAAAAGAAGAGTTCCATGTGCTTCTTATTCAATACACTTTCATTCCTCTGTACGAACGCAGTGATTTGATGACATGACAATCAATTTTTTAAACAATAAACTAAGAAAATCATATTGCAGTGAAAGTTTAGCACAGTAATAAACCAGTGTATTCTTTCTTAAAGAGAAAAGGCGATTCAACCCTATAAACATGGAAATATCAGTATCAAGTTTCCATGACAATAACCTCGCACTTACCCTTAAGAAGTCTGCTAGATGTTTGAGTATTCCAATCCTAACTTCATCCAGGTCCTTCATGAAACCATCAAACACTGGTACAAGGTCAGCATGTGTAATGTCTTCTCCCAGTATCACAGCTAACTCATGGATGGAGAAGGCCAACGTTCGACGTACCTTCCACTGAAATTAGTTGAACAAATATAGTGTGTTTATAATAAACATTTAGTAAACAAATATATATATATATATATAAAATGTGTTTCCACAAGTTTCAAAAACAATCTAGAACTCTATATTTCTAAGTCAGTTTTTTATCACTGGAGAAAGCACAATTTTTGTTTCTGCATCAGAAACGTCTGCAATACTGGTCTCACTAGCATTTAATCTTCTTAAAAAAGAAAATTGAACATTCAAGTTTGCAAGCATCCTTTAAATAATAGCATTGTTAAAGTAATACTATGCGCATCTGAACACATTTGTTCAATCGTACGATATTGCTTCAGAAGCTTTAAAAGGATCCATTACACGTATTAACCGATGCGAACCTCCTTGTTTTAATAGATACAGACCAAAGCATTTTTGTTAACGGACGCTTTTCGCTCCCGTCAGACATTCAC
>ENA-OREC01001749-OREC01001749.1-marine-metagenome-genome-assembly--contig:-NODE-1749-length-11358-cov-14.308217_pt1 | contig 11358 bp, 6 predicted proteins | sample MGYA00248626_ERZ508543 | MGnify/ENA primary metagenome ERZ508543 (study PRJEB26211, sample SAMN05518279) | marine metagenome | isolation source: Puget Sound, Washington, USA | host: Bankia setacea... | reverse complement strand
GGGGGGGGCTTATTTGACATTTACGTCAATCTTCCATAGAGGCCCTAAAATTTATTTTAGTTCGATTGAGAAATCACGCTCGAATCCGTTCCTGGAACCAACCAATTAAGCAATAAGGGTAACGTTTCTTGCTCAAGGAAATAACGGGGGGCTTTGATGGGGCTCGAACCCACGACCTCCACTGTTACGAGCCACGCGTGTAACCAACTGCGCCACGCCGCCCATTTGGTGCAGTGAATTCGATGACGTCTATAGACCTGCATCGTCACCAAAATCGGATGTACCGTAGATTAAAACAGGTACACGAGAGCACGAACTGGTAGAGAATTCATTCCATATCAGTTCAGGTGTTACACAAGGTTACATCAGTTCATTCATGGTTTCATGTTGACAGATCTACTCCAAATTTACAAACTCATTTTAAATTCCGGTCTGATTAAAATACGGCAACACGTTGTAGTATAATATTGCTAATTTGATACTATGAATGATCATGAATGCTGATTGTAGATATATGGCAGTATGTTCTGTCAATCACTAACAACTTTGGAACTGCTTTAATAAGGAGTAATTTAATGTTCAAATATAGATGCAGGTATTTTTTTTAATTGACTTGTAACATGTGTTCATCTACCTTTACCTTTCAATCATTTACTGAGTGATAGACAATCAAATTGTACAATGTTGTGTGTAAATGTTTATGATATGTTGAAGAGATAAGATATTGGCGGGTTTTTTTTTAAATGAAAAGAAAATGTATATATATAGCTGACTCATATCAACACGTACTAATCATAACACATGGGAAACTCCGAATGATTCAGGATTACGGGAACCCAAACCTGCAAGAGGAGTGTCTGATCGTTGTCCACGAGACTATAACAATAATGAGTCACAGCGCTCGCAAAACAGTCAAATAGTTGAATATTGTGCAATTCACGTCATCTAAAGGTGTTTTGCGGTTTTAACGAGGTATATTTTGTATTCCTAAAGGTCACTTGAATAATTTGGATTCCCATATATGATCATGGATTAGTAAATGCATGAGCTAGTACGTCAGGGTTTTGATATGCGCTTGGTTAAATATAACCTATTCAGCAGCTCCCCAGTTCATTGAGTTTCAATAGTTCAGTATTTAGTGTATCGACCAATAAAGTGGGGCGGCTAAGGAAAAAATCCTGCACTTTGGGTTAAAAGCATGAAACTTGGCATACATATAAAATATCACCTACTGAGTATTTTGATTAACCCAAAATGCACGATTCGACTCAAATATGGCCATTAACAGTCCCACTAATACAGGGGAATGCTTTAAACTATTTTGCAATAAGGAGTGCATCCACCTTTAGTCTGACCACGTTTCACATATTATATAACGTGCACTCTGACACCGTTTTGTGATAATAGTAATTACCTCATTTATCTTGGTACATTTCAGAACATGGCGTGTACAGACCCAAGGAGAAAACTTGTTGTTTCCCGCATTTAGTTTCCAATGCAAAACTTCATCACCTTCACAAAGACCCTTTCTGTTGCAATGGGGAATTCATGAGCACCACAGAAAGTCAAAACGGTATGGAGTGTCTGTTATATAAGAATCTATTATCAAAGCATATTCAACTTAACTCAGAAATAGGGTTTAATTGGCATAGCTGTTGCAAAATGCTGTATGCCATATCATCCATTTGATTTCTTAAATAAAATCTTAATGCACTGTATTATGTAACCGTCTCTTGTATGTACATAATTTAAAATAACTTGGCACATCTGTTTGAGATGCCAAGACGACGTGTCGCGTGCAAAACTCGTGTCGCGACATATCCCGTCGTCTTATGTCAAGGTCACACTTAGTGTTCATTCACAACGGAATGCTGCATTTAAGGACATAGAGTAAACATTGTTGGGGGAGGGGGCTGGTGGCATTCGTCACATACTTTGACAGCTCTTGTTTTTAACATCTTTTTGTTCTGTTTTGAAGAGAAATATGCCAAACATGAGAGTGTATATATATATATGGTACCTTATTCTTAGCCACGTATTACTCGTGTATCCTTAGTCCATATAGGTTGGATTGTTGCGGATCTTCACTGCGCAGTAATACTTAAACGATCTGGCTAACATGTTTCTTCCAGATTGCTGTACCAAATGGCCTTCAGCATTAGGCATACCTTTCCACAACCAGGCACAGATCTGTTGCCAAGGTAAAGTGTTTGACCGTATTTCATCGTCTCTGTGTTGCAACGACCAAGTATACAGTGAGCGTATCGAGGAGTGTGTTATCGGTACTGTGCAGGAGGTTACACAGATGAAAGAGTGTGGAGATGAGGAATATAACTACAAAACTGAGATATGTTGCGGGAACCCAGGTATAAATACTTAAATATTCATTTTAACGACCTGAACATCATTAGGTTATTGCCGAGTAGTGCCGAACACTTCAACAAAGATATAATCACATATGTATGTCGTTTTAAACAGCGTCAGAATGCGCCGCTTGGCGTCCTTTATTTCAAAAGTTTCTCTGCAGTTTCAACTCTCAATACATCATTTCAAAAGCGTAAAAATGCACCAGTTAGCGTCCTTGTTATCAAATGTTTCTCTGTTGATCCAACTTCTAAAACATTGTTTCAAATAGCGCCAGAATACACCTTTATTTCAAAATCTTCTAAGCAGTTCCCACTCCCAAAACATCGTTTTAAATAGTGTCCGAATGCGCTGTTTGGCCTCCTTTTTTCTTAATTTTCTTAGCAATTCCAACTCTCAAAACTTCGTTTCAAATAGCGTCAGAATGCATCATTAAGCGTTATTGCATTCACAATTTAGACAGCGATTCTAACAAAAAAATCGGATCGTTAAGCGATATTGTCTGAAAAAATGTCCAAACTTCGAAAACGTCGTTCCAATAGCGTTAGGATGCGCAAGTTAGCGTCTGTGCTTTCAAGATTTTTTCAGTAGTTCCAACTTTCAAACCACCAATTCAAATTGCTCCAGAGTACTCCATTAAAGGCGCAACAATCGCTACCAGGGTAGCGAGTCAAACTTATGTCAATGAATAAGTGCCTACTACGCTAGTTTGGGAACCTTTGTCCGTCTAACTGTTACACCTATTACCTTATCTATGTATCCTATTTTCCTTATCTAATATCAAACCTTGTGTTCTACCTACTTCTGTTTGCACTATTATTCCAGCTAAAATCATGAAGTTGCCAGAACCAAAACGTTTACATTCCAATGAAGTGTCCCCTAAATGGCGTTGTGAACAAGGCATAATCATTGATACGGAGAAGAACAAGATTGAAGGAAATAAAATTTTAACCAAAGGTGTTAACATGTGTGGACAAGGTATTTGTTTTCTCATAACTATAAACAGCCTCTTATTTAAATCATTACCAATCAACCAGCATCCATCAATCATCATCAACCAATCATAATCATTTATAATCAATCACTAATCATCATCCACTAGTCATCCAATCATCATCATCCATCATCAGCCAATCTTAATCAATCATAATACATCACTCATCACGGGCGTAGCTAGGGATAAATCAATGTATAGGCACCATTACTCTAGAGGGGTCCGGGGGATGCCCCCTTGGAAAATGTTGATATCTTATATCGCCGCAGCTGCATTTTAGAACACTTTAAGGCATACATATATATATATTAAACCTTCCAAATACAAAACGGAAGGTTTTCAATTATCTTTGACTTTATTTTGATAAATATATTGCAGCGTTTGCCAAGACGAAAAATATAGTCTTTTTAACTATAAACTCTGCACACAAAATAAAGTCAAAGATAATTGAAAACCTTCCGTTTTGCATTCAGGATATATTCAGGCGTAACAATGGTCTGCACGATGAGTATGCTATCATGTTATGAAGGTCCCGGGGACATGCTCTCCTAGATAGATGAAAATAAATACCATGTCCCCCTACCATTGTAACAATTTTATTTTTAGCACCTTTGTATATTACATTGTATACGTGGCGAGGGCCTACCGCTATTGCTATAGTTGAAGTAATGCCCCGGGCCGGGTAATGTACAGTAATACGAACAAACACTCTTCCTCTACCTTATGCTAACAACAATACCAGACTAACACATTTATCAGGACAATTTCGAACCGTTATCATCCTTTGCAGCCCTATAATATCTCATGTTTTGAATAGCAATACTCTTTTCGGTCAGCGTTTGAATGAATCTACCTCTTAGCGCGTCCTATGTTGTTCGCTTGCATTCACAGAATAATGCCATGAATTCGAACAATCACAGTCATCATCAGAAATATAATCAATCAATTTAGTTCGGTTGCTTTAAACTTGTTGTAGATCTGCCAGTGGCATGAGTCAAGTTTTATTGCAGATTGTAACATATCTTAAAATGTTCCCATCTTTGACAATGTGTACGCAGCTGTGTACATTGCATACAGGTAGCTACGCGCCTGTATTACATATAGGCCTTTATACGGATGGCCACGACCACAATATAATACAAATAATAAAATGCTATGCAGTTAAAAGTCCAAGCTGGCAATCGCAACGGTGACCACCAGTTCCCTGGGCTTTGAGATGGAAGACGAACAGTCCTAAACGCAGGCCTCCAAGTCACGGCCTCACCGATAACTCAAAATGGAAATGTCATTGTACAGCCGTAGTACCGCCAGTATGGAGTGTCCGTGGCTGTCTTGCCGAATGGTTACAAAACGATTAAAACATATTGATCCTTGGTTGTTAGGAAGTTATTATTATCCTTTTTTTCAAATACATGTAGTATAATTTATTTCATTTTTCGATGCAGATCGATACTTTACACCTTTGGCTTGTTGTATGAATCATAGTTTGAATAAATATGTGGAAACATCAACCATTCTAATTAATATTCATATATATACAACTGGCTAAAACACTGTATGCATACATTTATGTTCCCAGATCAGTTTGTACGAAGAGCTGACAGACAACATCTTTGCTGCAACAACCATTTAATAATTGCGATGAATGACCCTGACACGGACTATGACTGCTGTGGGAACCAAATGTTTGATGTTGATAGGGAAATCTGCTGTGGTGAGACTATATTCCCCAAGCAAAGTCATGGCTGCTGCAACACAAAAGATGGCCCCGGTAAGTGTGAAAGAATCTTAGTGGTTTTGAATAAAGAAGCAGATAGAACCCTTTTACAACCAAACCATCGAATTATAAATGTTGAAGAATATGGTGTACACCTCATCTGGTTCCTTTAGCTTATATATGAACAGGTCTAATTGCTACATGGATAATTGTTAAAGTAGACTCAAGCAGCCCCTTAGAAACCGTGTGAGTGTGTCTGTGAATGAGTGTGTGTTTGAATGTGAGAGAGGTTCTAGATTATATGCATGGTGTATGTGAGTGAATGGAAGGCAACAATGTAAAATAAAGTGTATATTGGTACATGTAGCTGTATGATTTATTGTGAAACTTCATTATTATTATTATTATTATTATTATTATTATTATTATTATTCAAGGCCATAGAATGTACATGGTAACTTGTTGCTGGTTGTCCTGAAGTTTTCTTGTATTTTAAACCTTCATTACCCATCTTTCAACAGTGCCATTTGAGAAGAGTATATCGGACTGTTGTAACAATGAACTAATCAGCAAAGTGAATCATGTCTGCTGCCCTGGGAACATCAATAGGCAGCACAAAATACCCATCACAGTAGCTAACAGGACTGAATGCTGTAGAACGAACTTGTACAATAAATTTGATCAGGTATGTTATGATTATCGTTGAAACCAGTTTTGAAACTCAGCGTCAAATTTAACTTGTGATTCTTTTGATAATTTGAAAATCTTGATAAGAATTTGGTTTTGGTTTTCACAATATTTAATGAGGTAGCTTATTTGACGTAAATGTCTATCTACCAAAAGGCTGCACACCCACGCTGAACTGTAATGAATACATGTACAACTGTGGTTTATCTATGTCCAACTAATCTGTAATCCCTGAGCTGATATGTGTACTAAGGCTTACATGTATAGTACATCTAAAGCATGAAAGGAAGGAGGAAGTGAACCAAACAGTACTGACTAGCTAAACGGTGACTCAAAAATAAAAGAGGAAAATGCTATTATATGTATTTAACTTTCTGCATAAACATTTTAACAATAAAAAGGGGTTATCAAAGAAACACTCTGACACACAAGCTAGAACATCATTTAGATAGGAAATGTGTTTAAAAAGATAGTTTTGGTAACACAGGGTACATAACACTGATTCAGAACTTCTTTTGACGATATTTGTTCAACAAGGGGGTTTATTTGACATTAAAGTCAATCTTTCGTAAGGCCCTCAATTTATTTTAGTTTAATTGTGAAATAATTCTTAAATCTGTTCCTGGAACCAATAAGTACTAAGCAATGAGTGTAATGTTCTTGCTTTAAGGAAACAACTAGAGGTCATTGAAGACTGACCATTATGAGTCAGATGCAGTACACACTACACCACGCAGCCCCTAATAGTATTACTTAGTGTGTCATCCTTTTCAAAATGAAATTGATACCTCAAAGACTAAAATATTGGATAAAGAAATACTGAGGTACTATTTTTGTTGTTCCAGTTCTGTGAGGAAGGAAAAGTTAAGGTAGTGACACCAAAAATGTTAAAAAATAAAATCAACGAACACTTGAATGGTTCAAAGACATGTCGGGCCTTCGATGTTAAATATAACTGTTCGTATGGAAGCTGTGATGGTGGTTCTTATGATAAACCTAAATGCAAGAAAAAGAATGGTAAACACATATTCACACTTTTCACTATAAATAAATCTTGTATAATTGCCCAATGCCCATTATCTTGTATGATTTCCCAATTCCCATTATCTTGTATGATTTCCCAATTCCCATTATCTTGTATAATTGTGACTTGCCCATTATCTAATATAATTGTGAATTGCCCATTACCTTGTATAATTGCCCAATGTCCACAATCTTGTATAATTGCCTTATGCCCATTATCTTGTATGATTGCCGAATGCCCATTATCTTGTATAAATTATGAATTGCCCATTATCTTGTATACTTGTGAATTGCCCATTATCTTGTATAATTGCCCAATGTCCAAAATCTTGTATACTTGCCTAATGCCTATTATCTTGTGCAATTGCCTAATGCCCATTATCTTGTATGATTGCCTAATGCCCATTATCTTGTATAAATTGTGAATTGTTTATAAGTATGGTGGATATTTTACAGTAAATTAAATCAAAAGTTAAAGAAAGAACATGAATATTCCTTTGTACTTTCAGAGCTTGAAATCTTTGTTCTTAGTGTAGACATCACATCCTGGGGAACACGACTCAATGCACTCATCATTGATAGTAAAGAAGGAAATCTGAACGGCATGAAAATCCGGGTGACCTTTAAAAGTAAATGTTCCTGTATCACTAAGAACCAGAAGTATCGCATATACACCAATCGCCGGCTAAAATCAGTGAACAGTGCCCAGCCAAAGCGTCAACGGTTACGCCTTGCTGATATAGACTTTCTTGTGAAAAGTAGCAGCGGCTTTAAATGCAAAGTACGGTCATAAGGCTGGAATCTTGTACAACTATCACTGGCCAGTTTCTAATTAGTCCCACCATATTCAGCCATAACAAAACCGTTCAGTATCAAGATCAGGCTCATATCTGAACATTTTGATTTTTTGGTCTATTTGCAAGTTGGTAATGGTTTAAAAGCTGCCTAGAAAGAGTTGAAATAGCTTTTTATTCACAAGATAAGGTTGGATGTTTCGAGTGTTCGAAACAAGAGTTTGTCCTGCTATTTAGTTGTATTGTGGGTTTCACATCTCTTGAAATGTCTCACGAAAAATTGTCAAAATCTCAATTCCACCCACTCATCATATAATAATTATGTTAAACAAATAATGCATAACACATTTTAGGGTATCAAATTGTCCTGCATCCCACTTCTCATGTATAGTGCCAGAAAAATTGATCTGACACTCTTGAATAAATTTTATAGACTTCTGAATTGCAAAATAGGTGTCGCTTGTGTTCATATTGGATGAGAGTACACTAATATACTGCCTTGTAATAACACGCTAATCAAACCAACCTATTTCACGATTCAGCGATCTCGGTAATACATTCAAGAGTGTCAGGTCAATATTCCCAAGCTATACTATCAAATATACTGAGCCAAAACAAAAACTTTACACTTTTATAATACAAATAGCTAACACAATATTAAATCAATGTATTTCACTCTGCCTCTATAAAATAGGACACATAACAAAGGGTATAATATGCCTTAAATTAAAAGTCATTTGTCATGCATAACAGGGAACGCATATAGTGAAAACAGACAGTTTATCAAAAAATCAATTGGTTGTAAGGACCAAATGTTCTATTTGCTGCCATTTGAGAGAAATTTATGTCAATACTAAAAAAAGGGTTTATGAAACCACAATGCAAAAGCTAGATTTAAGACTTTTTTTAAGATTCAAATTCTTTAATTACCTCCCTTTGTATTACATATATAGGGGAATTCATGACCTTAAATCAGAAAGATCATATGCTTTTTTTTCTTTTTTTTGTATAAACTTACTCCTCAACTGATAAGGTTTAACATCCCTACACATGATTGAATTTCATTTCCTGCATTGGGAGGTACAGGTGTTTTTATCTCACGTATAGTAAATCCCATTATAAATAGTGTAAAGTTTTCATTTTGGATGAGTGTATATACTGTTGAAACGATTGAACACATGACAGGTCTTTCACTATCACATATAGACTTTTTCAGGTACTTAATTGACTGGACTGATGAGTCATGGCATTCAAATTTTAACTTATCTTACAAGAATACAGGATAGTCTGTTACATGTATTACATATTCACGTTAGATATTTAAGTGAGAATGTTTTTTATATGATCTTTTTTTATGTAATTACCAAAGAAAAGAAATGATTTTGGTACGTAGATTCCACACTTATTTGTGAGAAAATTGTACCAAGAATTGATTTGATTTTTTACCTGTCTTTTTTTTAAATATGATTTTTACCTATATACATGTAGTTTTTAAAAAATATGTTTTCCCTTTTTTGTGTAGGTAACATTGTATGTAATATAACTTTAAAGGAAGCATGAAAATCTCTTCACAAACAAGTAGCATTACTTCTACAGTGCCATATGTTTGATCAAGTATCAATGTCTTCCTTTACCTTGTTTTCATTATTGGACTCATAATATGGCAAACTCAGCATTGAACATTCAATAGAACTTGTATCATGATAATTTTATATTAGAGTACCAGTATCTACTGTAAAAGGTGATTCTTATTTTGGTAATATCAATGGCATTGTGTTATTCATTTTTCAAGTGTCTGTTAAAGAAATATGTGGGCATTAACCTGAACAATTTATGAGAAACAATTTAATATAGATTTGTTGCATGGTAAAGTGTTGTCACATATGCTGAATTGTATTGAGTCGCGTTAAAGAGTATTTAAAGGGTTACAAATAGGTGTTGTTTTGAGCCTCGATAAAGAATCCTAAAATATTAAGGGCCAGGATTCAGGTTAGGCTACTTGATCAATAACTCTTTTTACTTTAGTTATGGCTTATAGAAACATCTTTACGAGTAATTGCTTCCCACAAGTTACACGACCCAAAAATGGCATAATACAAACCACTAGGGCAATTTGTGTTCATTGTTTTATTTTTTTGTTGCTAAGCTGCAAGCAATCATTTTAGTAGTTTAACAGTTTTAATAGTTTTACTATCCCCATTTCTGAGTCACAGGCGAAACTTCAGTGTTCAGTTACATGCAGTATACTAGTTTCGTTTCATTTGCTTTAAGTTACAAGACTACCTCATTCTACAATAATCTGTCACTACTGCTGTCTTTTATCATTTAAAATATGAGCTGGTTTAACTGAATGATATTAAAATTAAAAAACAACTGTATCCATTAAACCAGCTAATGTACTAGGATACATGTTCGATATACAGGTAATTCAATACCAAGGTCAGTATGGCAAGATTTTTCAAGGTTCTACCCTAGATAAGTTTCCTTATTTGTATCATGTACATTGTATTTATAAGCGTGCATTTTTGTCTATAATCCATTAATCATCTAATTTTAGGACAAGATATTCTATACATACTGCCTTTTGTATTTTTCCATGACATCATTCTGTTTTCATATCATGAATCCTATTTAATCACCAGGCATGACATGTTTTCGATGGTTATTATATATATATTTTTTTAAGGAAAGCCCCAACGATGACCTGCCAGATTTGACACTGTTTACTTCGTTTTATGTCAGATGTATTGCATCAGAACAATGTGTGAATAAATTACATAGATCTGTGCTAAGAGCTTTTTGCAGTCATACAAGTACATACAAAATATTAAACCTGGTCAGCTATTTTTATCATGAGTCATGCTGTAAGTGTCATTGCCTTTGTTGACCTACATTGACCTAAGAAAACTCCATAAGGTGTGTTGGATTTCCGCAGTACTTTCCATTGATATCTGGACTATACGGGAAATACCCCATACGTAGACACAGTGGCAATATACAATAACAAAAACACAAATTTCAGGGAGTGGCTTGTAAATAACTTTAGTAAAATGCTTTTATCATAATACCCTGAGTGTCGTTGCATGATAACAAGGTATCTTTCTACCTAGTTAAAGGGGTATTTTTCTCTCCATTTTTAAGGCCATGTATTTGTTTGATTAGATTTTGTTATTTCCTTTTGCTGGGACAACTGCCCTTCAAAGTTGACTAACCCAAGGTTAACTGTTGATTTTAACCGGTTAATTTAAAGTATGGTATAACCACAAAATTGTTTAAATACCAGAGAATGTTAAAACCCATGAACTATTTAAAGTATGTCTGTTAATCAGCTCTACAGATATAAAGGTCAATATACATTCAGTATACTTTAAACGATCTTCAATAGTATTGTGATTATATTCCTTCTAACTTTTCCACTTCAATCATCACATTCCGGACAGATAATACTCATAAAAATCAATCAAAGGCATTACAATATTAGTTTTTTTGTCCATGAGTCACATAGTAAGGTAATAATTAATGTGTGATTTATGTTTTATGTTTTCAATCTTTGATAAAGGGCCAGTACAAATATCATAACATTGCCTTTGGCTATGACAAAACAAACTGATTAAAAAAAATGTTAGTCTTACCAGCATGATGTTTTTTCAGTGCATTAAGGTCAATGCTCAGCTCAAAGTTGTAGAACTAGGTAAGAAAGTGGCTCAGCTCAAAGTTGTAGAACTAGGTAAGAAAGTGGCTCAGCTCAAAGTTGTAGAACTAGGTAAGAAAGTGGCTCA
>ENA-OREC01001748-OREC01001748.1-marine-metagenome-genome-assembly--contig:-NODE-1748-length-11359-cov-13.017284_pt1 | contig 11359 bp, 5 predicted proteins | sample MGYA00248626_ERZ508543 | MGnify/ENA primary metagenome ERZ508543 (study PRJEB26211, sample SAMN05518279) | marine metagenome | isolation source: Puget Sound, Washington, USA | host: Bankia setacea... | reverse complement strand
TTCTTTTACATAAGTGGGAGTTTGATTGTTCAATGATTTAAAGATCATAACATGTGTATAGTAAATACAAATAGTGGCAAAGGATACCCATTTTAATTCATTAAACATAAGTTTAGATGATGTTTTGAAAGGTTTTTTTAAGCACAATTAGATCTGACAAAAGCCTCCATCTAGTTCAGTGACTCACAGAAACTCGTGTTTGTTAAATTTAGTTTGACTATCCAGCAATCTTGTTTATACGAGCCTGAACCACTTTCACTTACTTCCTGGCTTTTGCATAGTTGACTTTTCCTGTGTCGCTGTTTTGTTCCTTGTACCTGGCAACGTCCCCTAAACAGATAAGGGTCCTTTGAGCACTAACAAGGGCCAGTTTGATGTGTCGACTTAGATTCTCTGGAGGTAATACGTTAGGATTGAGGAACACTTCCAGTTCAAAGTTGAAGTTTGATTGAAGTTTTTCTAGCATGCTCTCATAGAACGATGTTCCCTAAAGAACACAAAAGGCACTTAAAAGTAGAGGTAGGTATTTTTGTACTAATAGACCTATCAAACATTTCTCAGTACTATACATTATTAAAAATATAGTATTTGGTTGTTATGAGAAAAACAGACGTTACAACCTTTTGTTGATCAACTTCTAACAAACATCAAAATAAAAAATCTTCCCAGCAACTTTAGATTAAACACAAAACTGACAAAAGGTAAATAAATGATGACTTCAAGATATTATGTTTTAGCAGCACACAAGCTCCGCCATATGTCCCACTAATTTGCACTATAATGTCAAACAGCCTAAGGACTGTGTCAACATCACTACTTGTCATGTGTATGTAGTGTGTGTGTGATTTAAAATGGTTCACATTCCTAGCATACATCTATCAGATTATAATATAAATTACATGTAATTCCAAGTCGCCTTATCAGATACATAATGATCTATGTAAAACCAGTTAGATACATGAAGCACATTACAAATCATAAAATGCAAAATCTAAACTCAGTTATTTCAATTGCTACGACTAAAATTATTATTTTTATCAAAGCAATATGTCAAGTACCTTAATATAAATGTCTATATTGGAAGTTCAAAAACCAGCTCTACTAGTGCCCTAGTATTTCTCTTACAGGTACTTTATATAAACACAAACTGTTAGCATAAGTAGAAGTAAGCCACAATAGCTCTCTACAGGCTGTTTGTGTTCGTGCTACTTATGTAATTAAAAACAGTAACCCACCAAAACTTAAAGCACCAGGACAGACATTAGTTTCATGGATGGTTTAGTAATTAGATTTGGTTGCTTAGTTAGGTAAAACCATACCTCATCAAGTATTTTATGAAGTGAGACTTTGGTTTCTTCTAAGTGATCATCTGCCATTTGTTTGCGTATGAGTTCCACCATCTGATAGAAGACAGACTTCCACAGCATTTGTTCCACATTGTGTTCATTAGCAAGGCCTGGGTCTAACAGCACGATCTTCTCACAGCGCACCATCAGCTCTCGCCTGGAAAAAAAACACGAACATCATTCAATACAGTGAAACCTCTTTATATTGAACATCCTCTATACAGGAGTCCCATCTATACTGAACATGGCCTGTGGTCCCAAAACTACCCTTTCCTGTATAAATATCCCCTTTAAACCAGGAATCCCTCTTAAACGAACTTCTATACTGGTATCACCTCTATGCTGGAATCACCTCTATATTGAAATAACTTCTATACTGAACATGGCATGCAGTTCCAAATCACTTCTTTCCTATATAACCTTTTCAAACTGGAAACCCATCTTAACCAAACTTCCTCTATACTGGAATCACCTCTGTATCGGACTCCCCTCTATATTGAACATGACTTGTGATCCCAAATCTACTTTTTCTAATATAAACAACCCCTCAAAATCGGAATGCCCTTAAAGTATTTTGTCTTTTTCCTAAGGGTCCAATTAAGGGTTCACTTCACAATATATTTATATGTACAGGACAGGAAGACTTTCAATCTTAAAAAAACAATGTTGGAATTGGAAAACAATGCTACGTTCTTCTAGTAAATCAACCCTTTTGATCAATATTTGTGATGTTACTTGAGAGAAGAAACAGACGAAAGTGTAGTTTATGCATAGAGACCATTCATGTGTACCCTACATTATGCGTATTTACTAAATGTACCTCTTTTTCTGGAGAGCAGGTGTGCTATCCTGAACTAATGTAAATATACATGTAGAAGAAGCAGCCTTACTGAGCGCCGTACTCATACATGTTTATATTGTTAAGCCTGGTCAAGACAGATATATACAGTTCCTCTGTAGTAGGTAGTCATTCTCCAGAGAACTAGCTAGGAGAAAGAGAGAGAGAGAGAGAGAGAGAGAGAGAGAGAGAGAGTCAGTGTATAATCACTGTTGTTGCTTGAAGAGAAATACCAACATTCAGTAAGTTGATGTAGATTTGATTGTTAGTTGTTGACAAGTAATGCTTAAATACATCATTAATTTTTATAAATAGGCTTAATTGTTGATACAGTCAATAATAATTTGTTTGTAAATATTGGTAAGGGTAATAAGTGTTTATAGTGAAGTCTTGTTTATAATGTAAACTATGTATTTGTGTGCGATCGTGAGAAAGACTAGATTAGTGAACGATTGTTAAGAAGAGTGAATGGAATAAATGTACTTGTAATTAGTTTATGTTGTTTATTTTAGATAACCGTCTGGCGTTTAGTGACTATTGTCTAGATATCATCTAGCGGCTAGATACAGTCTATAGTCTAGCGTCTGACGTCGGTCATCTTCGACATCTGTAGTAGTATTCGTCCAGATTAGCGTTTTGTTACGGCTAATTGCGTGTACAATACACGTACGTTCAAGAATGCAATGCATAGTACTTGTTGTACTGAATAAAAGACGAGTTTAATTGACTTGGTGTTTAGTTGTTTGATTAACTCAGGGTAGTTCTCTACAGCAGGTATCCTGGAACACGAGTATTAATTAACCTAGGATTATTGATAAAACTGCGCTCCTGATCTAAATTTATTTTATTATTTACCTTAACTGATATATAGTGTGCATAGTATCATCTCCTCCTATCCGCCGTGAGATAAGGCTGTTGAGTTGTTTATCAAGAGCTAAAGATTCACGTAACAAGTGTTGAGCCATCATCTGACACTGAGATTTACTCCTTACCATCATTCCCTGCTGCGTCTGCTCAGGACCACTGCAACAAACAAAACAAATACATCATCTAACATGAGTTGTCATTTAATATAAAATATATAAACAAATGAGATTAATGTTATTAATCCAGCCTCTGGTCAGCTGTACAATATGCCTGGAACAAGTTACATCAATTTGATATTAAAATGACAAGCACAAGATTCTTTTTATCACATGACTAAGCGCACGGATCAGCTGCTGAACATGTTTTCGAAGGGTTTCTAGCATTTGGTGGCTCGGCTTATATGAGATATTCGTAATGATTGTATCACATTGAAAACAAAGTTGGTTTGTGATTAAATCATCTATTCCAAGCCAGCTAGCTGAGCTCAAGTACTTGACAAAATAAGCCAATATAGCCATGATATGAATTTAATGAAGGTAGCTCTTGTAAGCCGTTTGTGGTGCTATAAGGATTAGGTAAGAGTGATGCATCACATGCAACTAATCCCACCATGAGTCTTTTAATTGCAAACTTTTCATCACCATCACAAGCTAAGGGAGGGTAATTTATGTATTTTCTTCTTAAAATGTGCAACCTACGTAACTTTGATTATTAGAACATCATAAATACTTTACCCTTGAAGATAAGCCTCATACATCTCCTCTGCACCTCTGAACTGTGGGGGTGGTGGTAATGGACCCTGGTATCCGTAAAACATTCCTGGTGGTCGAGCCATGGGCATCATTGCTGGGTGAGGAGCAGGCATATTGTACCCATACGCATACCCTGGGGGGCAGAATGGAGCCCTGAAACCATGGTTATACATCTCTTGGGGAGGGGGACCATTGCCCATGTAATGTGGTGACTGAGGTGAAGATGGGTAGGAATCTGTTTCTTTGAACTCTAACTTTGGCTTTGCTTCCTCTATCACAATAGGTTGACTAGGGTTGTTTGGGTCATATAATGTTTTCTGTCTGTGGTTAGGGCCCGAGTGTTGCCTTTCCCTACTCTGTCCAGGTCCCTGAATTTTGTCTGGGGTATGTCCTCTACTCCAGTTGTTATTAGGCCCTGGTGGGGAGTTGCTCTGAGATATTTGATACTGGAGGTCAGTGTGTTGTGTCTGTGCATGTGGAACAGGGAGATGTATTAATCCCCCTCTTGTCTCAGGCTGAGATTGTTTTCTCTCTTGATCATTGTGCCTGCCACTTTCATCTCTAGTTTCTCTAGTTTGAGAAAACCTACCCCTGTTGTCTCTCTGACCTCTAGATTGTTCATCCCTTCTATTCTGACCCCTAGACTGTTCGTCTCTTCTATCTGGACCTCTAGATTGTTCATCCCTTCTATTCTGACCCCTAGACTGTTCGTCTCTTCTATCTGACGGACCCCTTAATTGTTCATCTCTTTTACCCCGACCCCTAGATTGTTCATCCCTTCTATCTGGACCCCTAACGTGTTCTTCTTGTTTATCCTGGCCCTCATGTCTAAGTCCTTTCTGTCTATCAAACTGTTCTTTTCCATGGAAGTTCTTTGTGCTGTTATCCTGTAGATCAGCATGGGCGTCCCTTCCTCTCTGTCCGTAATGGCCCCCGACCTTATTGGCTCCACTATCCTGTCTCTGTCTGTCTTTCCCTGGTCTACCCTGACCTTCATCTCTGGCATAGCCACCATCATACTGCCCTCGCCTATCAAATCCACCACGACCTCTTCCCCCTCTATGTTGACCTCTATCACTTTCATCTCCATAGTAACCACGCTCTCTCCAGTTCTCTCCCTTCCCACTTCTGTTTTGACCTTCTGCTGAATTTTGTCGACTATATTGGCCAGATGACCTTCGACCGTATTCGTCCATTTTGACCTCACGTCTGTTACCCTGACCTCCACAAGTGACCTGAATGTTGATATGTTCCATTGACCCACCCCTTGACCCTGGGCCCCTCTGTGACCCTCCACTACTTTTTCTGCGTCGCCTTCTTCTGCGTCTCCCATCTCCACCACTGTATGCACTTTGAACACTTTGGACACTCTGTACACTGGACACACTTGAGTCACGGCTTCTGAATCCTGAAACATAAACAGCAAACAACCTCAATATCATTTAGGTACAACTGGAGTGATGAGTATACTCCATATCCCCTGCTTTGTCACAGGAAATAAAGCAAACCATAACAAATCATAAAGAAGACGTGAAGAAACTGTGGAAGTAGTTTGACAAAAATGTTTTCTCTAAAATGGATTTATATGAATTTTCAAAAAAGGGACATAATTCTGGAACCTCTTGGCAAGGCCTCACAAAAAAAAATCACCTTGCCGGCTGAAGTTTGAATTATAGAATATCTGTAAGCCCCATATTGTACCCATAAGCAAATAGCTTGGATCCAACAATGAACTTCAGTGTATATAAACCAGATAATAGCTTCAATCATGGACAAACAATTTAGTATTACACACATATTTTATTAATGCTAGCTCTTGTAAACAGATTTGACAGCATGCTTGTTTCAGAGACAGTACCTGTCAAACCTCTACGTCTATCCTGTTGTCTTCCTCGAGGGTCCTCGTGATTGTGTTTGCGTCTTGGTAAGGGTAGGGTGTTAGACTTCTCTGGTGTCATCTCTGTTGATGTGGAGGCTAGGAAACCACTCTCATAGCCTGGGATACTGGAAGTCATGGCATTATTGGTTCTATCCTTCAGTGTTTCCTTCTGGGACAAACCAAGCTCTTGTCTCGCAAACCATTCATTCATCCTCTGTGTCTCATCTTGAACCTGCAACATAATTAATAAAACAATGCACACATAATTAATGACATCTTTGAAACAATGTACACATAAATCTATAGTAAAAATGCTAACGAAAAATTCATCATCAGTAGAATTGGTCTCCTTGTATTAAGGGAACCACAGGAAATGGATAGATATGTTTATGCATTAAAGTGATTAAATATGATAAAGAAACTAGCATTTGATGTGTTCACAGATAACAGTGTACCAGCTTCTACATAAGGGGTTATAGCTATATGGCAACAAATTCTCCCTAGTTAAAAATTGAACTTAGCATAGTGTGATGATTGGACAATTAGCTTCTAGATTTCAGGTTAACTCAGACATGGTAGATGCACTGCTGGACAATAGGTTAAACTTGCAATCATAACACTCTTTGTTTTCTACTTTAAGCAACAGTGAGTTTGGTATTGACCAGAACTACTTTTAATTAAAGGAATACCACTCATTGTCTCTATATAAGCTACTATACCATGAACATTAGAGAGGATGCGATAAATAGAATCAATATGGTATTTGATCATTTCAGAAATAATGAGAACTACTGTTAAAATTTAGTGTACAAAAATTAGTATAACATACCAAAACTATCACTACAAATGGTCCAGAGGTAAATGTCAACATGGAACAAGGACTAATATGTTAAAGTACTCCAAATTTTACCTCAGCCTTAACACTATGCATATAAATATCAAACTTTGTAAAATAAATATTCAACATATTTTAAGAATGGCAATACAATAGACTTGGGCAATCACATGACTTGACTTGACACTTAGTAATAAGTGTATGCACAAATAAAAATTAATGATTTTCTAATGTTTTCAACAAAATAATCATCAAATTAAAAGAAGGACAATACAAAAGACACTGACAATCACATAACTTTATTTCATAACACAAGAGCTAGAGACACAAGTGTGATATAGCTAAATATGCATCAATATTCAAAATAGTCATGCATATGCACAAGTTCTTCCATGCATTTGGTACAGTGCCAACGCTCTGACATCCAAATAAAACTGTGCCCTACACTGACTGAGCATATATCATATTACTCTTTAATTCATACAGTAATTCCCAATGCTACCAAAAATGTTCCAGAGTAAACCATGAGGTGTTTTTATTTATTCAGTTTCAGGAGTTTTAAACATCGCTGAAACAAATCAAACACAAGATTTAACTATTTTGCAAACATTGATACTGGCTAGTTGAAGGCTTTGCATAAGTATCTTTTTCATTTTGTCACTTAGCGTTTATAGCATTTAATTTGAGTAATACAAATGAACACGCTAAGGTGTGTAAATTAAATTTTTCACAGAACAAAATAAGAGAAATTTCCGCTCTTCAAACTGGTTAGGAAAGCTGAGTGGTTCATACAGCTAGAAATTGTAACTTTTGAAGAAACAAAATGGTACATACAAATGTGTTATACCAGAAAACATAATCTCTTACCTGCTCTGCCAACTGAATGCACAAAGAACAGAAAAAAGCCAATGATCACTCAATCACTCAACATGCTGGTAAAAATGGTAATCACAATGTTGTATGAAAAACATTTGTTATGGAAAAAACATCAATGAGCATTCTTATTTTACAAACTGATTATTGGTTACATCAGGAGAGCATCAATCAATATCAATACCCATTTTCCAAGTTATGACAGGATTTATCCCTCTTTGTCCAAGTCTCTGGGCAAGACAGTGTAGCGGTAGGATTATTATTGGGTACAAAATAGTGCCATTGACAACATAACAAATGTCAACAGTCAATGGCTCTTTTCAAATATGTGTGAATTGTGAATTGAATTGTTAAAATGTTCTTTCAGTTGAGCAACATTGTATTGGTGTTAGTGATGCTACTCGCGAGAAGAAGCAGACAAAAGCCAATTTTGTGCATAAACACCATCATTTGTACCCACCGCTGCGCAATATGAATATGTACTGTCCCTATATTTTGAGAGCAGGCATCTAGGAATATGTGTATTGGATGTCATTTATAATTGGTTATGATAAAATGATCAGAACCTGTAAGCAACTCAAATGAGGTATGTTGAAAAGGAACTGCCAAATTTGAAGCTTTCAGTCATTTTCAATTTCAATTGATACATCACTAGCATAAAGCTCTCTAACCCATCCGAGTCTGCTATGGGATCACTAACAAACTGAGAGTATAAAATACACTGTTCTTTATTAATTATTATCTAAAAGGCATAGTCTCAATCCCACTCAGGGACTCACCAGGGACTGTTTAAAGAAACAGAAGTGCCACCAACTCCAAGTCTATCATTTAAATGTATGTTCCATACCATCAGACATAAAGAGCTGAGAGTGATATGCAAGGAACTCTCTGTTAAAGGTCAAGTTTACATACACAGGGGTGCAAAAGTTTCCTTACCAAAATAGATGTTGAACAATATGTAAACAAGATTTGTAAAATGACAAAATGGTTCTGCTAGTTGGGTTTCTTTCTTTCTATTCACATTAATATAATTCATAAACAATCTGAAAGAAGTAAATATATCGCTTTAAATATGTTTAATGACATTTCATGATCAAAGTGAATCAGATTTGCATTGTATAAACCTTTAATTAGCCCAGCATATCACTATAGATGTCAATGGAGCTTTTTGATGCGCATAGAAACCTTTGGTCCCCAATGTATATAAGTATAATGTGTCTATATCTGCTCATTTTATACATGACCAGTATTCTTTCCAGTTGCTGAGTTTGTTTTCTATGATAGTTATTACAACAAACAAGGTCCTACAAATCCAGGGTCAAGATCCAACACTTCACGTTTAGTAAACTAATGTGTTAAAAACAACTAAATCTGACATTTAAAAAAACAAATAGGACAGAAATATACCACTGCAAAATGTGTTCATTTGAGAGAAAAAAGTTCACGCATGAATAAGAAAATCAATGTTAATATCTCATTTCTCAAAGCCATTGATGTTTAGTTGATGCCTGTAACTTTGGGTATTAGATAACTGACTGTGTGTAAATACCTGTTTAGCGAGTTCCCTTTCTAGTTCTTCATTCCAATCCAGATTACTGCCTTTGTCAATATCTTTGTCAAAGTCGAGTTCCTCTGTACTCCAGTCACTGCCTGTACCTGTAACACCAAAACCACATCACACCTCAACTCTTTATATAGTTCTTGGCTACATGTGCATTTCTTCTTACAATGATTTTCAAGTAAATTTAATTACAAATTAAATATCAAACATTACAGACTACTAAGTAATATCAATATGTTTGCTTATACATTTGACTGTTTTTATAAAGAGTCCAGACATTCAACAATTTGGAAAACGTAATCAAATTCTACCTCAGCTGCATTCAAACACATCCAAAGCTGCCTCATGTATATGATTTTTGCAGTTTCTGATTCTCAAAACTTCAATGTGTTTGTTTTCATTTTTGATTCTTTAACAAAGAGTTTCTTTTAAAGTACAAATTCTTACAATAATGACAAAGATGGTGAGTTATAAATTGTAAATAGTATTTCCACTGACCTGCACTTTGATCACTGCTGATACTATCTGTACGTTTCCTCATGCCTGGTATATACTTTCTCTGACCTCCTCTCGGCACTGATGCTGGTGCATTTCTAGGCATAGGCGGCTTTCCAGTACTTTTCACCAATAAATTCAACTGCTCAGAGCTTCTACTGCGTTCAAACACCATTGTTCCAAATTTTGCTGCGTCTGACTCAGGAAAATAACAATCCTCTTCCTCCCATCTTTCTGTTTTATTTAGTTTATCGTATGATCTAGATTTGCTTTTACTTGGTGCTTTGCGGAACCTGTTTAGAATAGCTTGTTTGTCATGAAGAGGAGCACTATCTGCACGTATATAATGACTTTGTTCTCGATTGTTTGTTTCATTTCGTTCAGTTCCTACTGGGGCAACATCTTTCCTATCTGCCTCCTGGCCTATCGTGCTCGGTCTAGATGGTACTATGTACAAATCAGAATCATGTTTCACAGTCTTCTCAACACTGCCTTCCTTTATTTGTTCTTGAGTCTCACCTATTTTGGGAGACTGGTTTGACCTATTGCCCACCCCTTTCACGTCATTTTGATGATTTGACCTTTGGTTGAAACGTTGCCCGCGACCTCTAGCTGACTGTTGACCTCTACCCTTGGGCACTTCTGTATTTTCACTCTGTTTCCCAACTGACAGGTCTGCATATTTTTCTGGTGACACTGAAAGTCTATTTTTACCACTACCTCCAGTTTTATCATTAAGTACTGTTACTTGAAAATTCTTGTCAATCACTCTGGGCGAGGGGGCTTGAGGCAGGTTATTAGGACTAGGACTTGGGTTCTGAGACACATTTGGACTTGGGCTTGATATATCACCTTCCCAGTCAGTGGAGCCCTCCCTACTATCTTGCTGCTGCTCCAAAAGTCTGCCTTTAGGGATATATCTCTGTATTTCAGGTTTCTTGCGTCTTTTATACTCCTCACTTCTTCTCAGCTTCCTCTGATTGTCCTGGATATTCAACTCTTGAACTCCACTGTTAACATTCTTCAACTGAAAGCATTAACGAGTCAATATTGGTTTAATTCTTCAACATGGAAACTATGAAAGCTAATTCTTAAGTTTTATTCACTGTTATTTGGTTTCTTCTGCCGAATGTTTTTGGTTTTGCTACTATTTGAGAGTAGATGACCACCTGGATGTTGATAATTGGCTTAAACTCAACATCTATGGATATTTTAAAAAAAATAAGAATGAGCTTAACTCTGGAATTCCTGAGCTTGGCCATATGTATAATGTTATGGACATATACACTTTATATGGATCATGTGTAGCAAGTTTCAGTTAGATGACTTGAAAACTGTTGAAAAAGTAACTGTACCTCTTTTTCCACACTGCCTTCTTTTGAAGAGTTATGAGTTGGTAATAAATCATCCTCCCAATTTTCTTCACTTATATGTAACTCTGTATCATGGTTACCTCCACTTGACTGCTCTTTGTCTGAAATACGGGACCATCAGATTAACTGGTTTATGTCTACTATTATACAACACACCATACCTGTCAAGTCTCACGGTTTCGCCGTGAGTCTCACGATTTTGGCAATTAACACAAAATAACAGTTTCCCGGTGTCAATGTAAACATTATGGCATGGTCTGATTGTGCTAGTAGCTCCATTAAAAAGTGTCAAAACTCAAACACTAATGGGGGACTACCGATATACAGAGTTGTCCTATAAAATTACCTCCCTTATCTCGCGCACCTGTTGTCTGGGTAGTTCCGGTTTGACTTATACATAGGCTGAGGTGGGAGTGATGTCATTTAAATGCGATTCTTATCGAAAAATTACAACAAAAACCCTCATTTCAATTATCTGTTCCTGTTGCTGTTAATATCACTTGAGACAACAACGCCACATGTAAGGCGGTGTCCTTTTAT